>SAMEA3663023__coassemble_560_pt1 | contig 115474 bp, 80 predicted proteins | sample SAMEA3663023__metabat2_low_PE_009 | metagenome-assembled genome bin SAMEA3663023 (sample SAMEA3663023) | pig gut metagenome | biome: pig gut; feature: pig-associated habitat; material: faeces | place: France | collected 2012
TATCAGAAGCTACATCGCGAACGATACCGCTGGTCTTCACATCCGGACGCTCATATTTTCCGTAGAGAGTCTTGCAGCTGCTCAGAGAGAGTGCTGCGAGACACAGTATGATGCATGTGATATTCTTTTTCATCTTTTGCTTTGCATTTATTATTCTACACTTGCGTGTTCTACCTTATTTCTTTGAATCTTTGCGGGCAGCAGCCTCTGCATACTGAGCCAGTTCTGCAGCAGCCTCTTCGTTGTCTTCATCGTCGAAACGGAGCGGAGAAATCTTCTCTTGCAACCATTGGAATACGGCGAATAGCGCAGGTACGATGAATATCTGGAGTAGGGTGCCAATCAGCATACCGCCTACAGCAGAAGCACCTAGAGTCTGGTTACCATTCTTACCTACACCTGATGCGAACATCAGTGGCAATAGACCGATAATCATAGCTAATGAAGTCATCAAAATAGGACGCAGACGAGCTCCTGCACCCAGAATGGCAGAGTATTTAATGGCCATACCCGTACGGCGACGCTCAAGGGCGAACTGTACGATAAGGATGGCATTCTTCGCCAACAGACCAATCAACATAATGAGTGATATCTGCATATAGATATCGTTAGCGTGGCCGAAGATGTTGGTGAAGGTGAATGCACCTGCCAGACCGAATGGAATAGAGAGTACTACCGACAATGGCAAGATGTAACTCTCGTACTGGGCACTCAGAATCAAGTAAACGAATACAATACAGAGTGCGAAAATCAGACCAGTAGAGTTGCTTGATTCAGCCTCTGAACGGGTCAAGCCAGAATACTCGTAGCTATAACCTTCGGGCAAAGTGGTCTTAGCCACTTCGGCAATTGCCTTCATACCATCACCTGAAGAATATCCCGTGTTAGGCGTTACTGATACGTCCATAGACGTAAACAGGTTGAAACGGGTGATGTTTGAAGGACCATAAACCTTCTTCAGATTAACAAACTCGCTCACGGGAGACATCGTGCCGTTGGCGCAACGCACATAGATTTTGCTCATATCGTCAGGACGCATGCGGCTTTCGGGACCTGCTTGTATCATTACACGATAGAGTTTACCGTATGAGTTGAAGTTGGAGGCGTAGAGTCCGCCGAGGTAGCCCTGCATGACAGCAAGTACGGATGATGGCGAGATGCCTGCCTGTTTGGTCTTTGCCACATCCACATCCACCATATACTGGGGATAGTTAGGGTTATACTGGGTCTGTGCAGTCTGGATTTCCGGACGGTCGTTGAGCTCCTTTAGGAAATTCTTTACAATATCAAAGAAACGGTTCAGATCACCACCGGTCTTGTCCTGCATGGTCATTGTAATACCACTCTGGGCAGAGAATCCTGAAATCATTGGCGGTGAGAATGCAAGGATCTGAGCATCCTTGATGGTTGCGGTCTGTTTGTAAATCATACCCAAAACTGAAGTATATTCCATGGGGTTGACGAACAATGCTTCGATGCCACCACCTGTCAGCGCACTCTTGATGCGATGGAAGAATCCACCTGGACGCTCCTCAAAAGGTTTGAGTTTGATGATGATAGTACCTTGGTTGGAACCGGCACCACCGATAAAGCTATAACCCATGATAGCTTCACGGCGCTGGATGGCTGGGTTGGCTTCCAGCATTTTGTCGATTTGCTTCACTACTTCGGTTGTGCGCTGCTGTGTAGTACCTGGGGCTGTAGAGATACAAACAAACAGTGTTCCAGTATCTTCGTTAGGTACCAAACCTGTTTTGGTGACACCCATTAGTGCTACAAAAGCTATAATACCTGTTGCAACAACACCTCCGGCGATGACGCCATGCCCAATGACCCACTGTACACCTTTCTTATATTTATTGGTAATCTTCTCAAACTGATAGTTGAATCCTGTATGGAAACGGTCGATGATCGACATTTTCTTCTCATGTCCTTCTTCGTGTGGTTTCAGGAAGATGGCACAGAGTGCAGGAGATAGTGTCAACGCATTGACGGCAGAAATTACGATAGATACAGCCATGGTCACACCAAACTCACGGTAGAAATATCCTGAGGTTCCACCGATGAATGATACAGGAACGAACACGGCTGACATTACCAATGTGATAGAGATGATGGCGCTCGAAATTTCGTTCATGGCATCGATAGATGCTGTAAGTGCACTCTTATAACCCTGGTCGAGTTTGGCATGGACCGCTTCAACCACCACGATGGCGTCATCGACCACAATGGCGATAGCCAACAACAAGGCTGACAGCGTCAATAGGTTGATGGAGAAACCGAATATCCATAGGAAGAAGAATGTACCAATCAATGCCACAGGTACGGCAATCATAGGTATTAGAGTAGATCGGAAGTCTTGCAGGAAGACATATACCACGACGAATACCAACAAAAGGGTGATAATCAGCGTAAATACTACTTCCTCAATAGAAGCAAAGAGGAATTCGGTGATGTCCTGCTCGATGGTGTATTTTAGGCCAGGAGGGAAGTTCTTGCTCAGTTCTTCCAGTTCTTTCTTAACATCGGTTGCAATCTGTGTGGCGTTAGAACCAGCAATTTGCTGTACCATACCCATTACGGCAGGTTGGCCGTTGTTGAGCAGGTTTACGCTATATACCAGACCGCCCAGTTCTACCTTGGCAACCTCGCCGAGGCGGAGTGTCTGACCAGAAGTATTGCTCTTGATGAGGATGTTCTCATACTCAATAGGAGTCTTCAAGCGACCCTTGTAACGCAGGGTGTATTCGTACTGCATATCAGAACTTTCACCAAAGCTACCAGGGGCAGCCTCGATGTTCTGTTCCGCTAAAGCATTGGAGATGTCAGATGGTACGAGACCAAACTCCTTCATTTTCTCAGGCTTCAGCCATATACGCATAGAGTAGTTACGGGTAGAAGGGCTCTGCACATCACCCACACCATTGATACGCTTCAACTGTGGAACCACGTTGATCAAAGCATAGTTGGTCACAAACTGGTCATCGTAGCGTCCGTCGTCTGTGGTTAGCGAGAACAGAATCACGTTAGAACTCTGACGTTTGGTAACCGTAACACCTACACGTGTAACCTCGGCAGGCAACAAAGACAGTGCCTGTGATACACGGTTCTGCACGTTGACGGCAGCCATATCAGGGTCTGAACCCTGTTTGAAGTAAACGGTGATGCTGGCATAACCTGAGTTTGACGCAGAAGAGGTCATGTAGGTCATGTTTTCCACACCGTTGATACTCTCCTCCAGCGGGGCGATGACTGAATTCAATACCGTCTGGGCATCGGCACCTTGATAGGTGGTAGATACCGAGATAGTAGGCGGCGCGATATTTGGATACTGCTCAATAGGTAGCGATATCAAGCCGATGGTACCCAGCAAGACGAAGAAGATGGAAACCACCGTCGATAGTACTGGGCGTTTTATAAAGTTTGTAAATGTCATAATTTACTATTTTCTTTATACCTTATATTATAAATGGTTATTTGCTGAAGAATTGCTTCTTGCTTGATAGTGATGATGCAATTACTTCTTGCCGCTCATGGCTTTGGCAAACTCATGGGCATTGTCTTGCGACTCTGCGAGCTTGGCTGCTTCGGCTATCTTCTGATTGTAGCGCTCTAGTGTGATAGGCTTAATCTGTTGGCCATCAGTCAATTTGGTAATGCCTTTTACAACGATACGGTCACCGGTACGGAGTCCAGAGGTCACAATGTAGTTCTTGCCGTCATCTTGTGGATTTACTTTGATTTCTGTATATTTCACTTTGTTGTCTTTGCCTACGGCATAAACAAAAATTTTATCCTGTACTTGAGAACATGCTTCCTGTGGAACAACGATGGCGTTGCTGTTGTCGTTAGAAATAACGATAGAGCCAGAACCACCGCTCTTCAGCAGTTTGTCGGGATTGGCAAAGTGTGCAATCAGCGATACGGCACCTGTAGAAGCATCGATGACGCCACTCATTTTTACAACCTTACCCGGTTGTTCGTAGAATGAACCATCTGCAAGTTGCAGTTTGACGGGAGGGAAGGCTGCGATGGCAGCCTGCATATTGCCGTTGTTTTTGCCCATATTCAAGAGTTCAGACTCAGATACAGAGAAGAAAACTTCCATGGTACTGATGTTTGAAACGGTGGTCAATGCCTGGCCAGAAGCGCTAACCAAAGCACCTTCTTTGAAGGGGAGACTTCCCACAACACCAGCCGAAGGACTCTTTACTACACACCATGCCAATTGTTCGCGAGCTGATGCCAATGCAGCTTCTGCCTGTGCAACCTGTGCTTCTGCGGTAGCAAGAGTATTGGCTGCGGTTGAAAGTTCGTACTCACCGATAATGTGACTATCGAAAAGATTCTTGTTGTTTTTGTAAGTCAGCTTGGCGGTGTTAGCCTGTGCCTTTGCCGTATTGACTGCGGCCTGACATTGACGGACAGCAGCCTGATAGGTCTCGCTGTCGATAGAGAACAATGGTTGACCGGCTGATACCGTTTGGCCTTCATGGACAAATACTTTTGTGATGAATCCTGAAACCTTTGGGCGAACCTCAACATCCTGAATACCTTTAATGGTGGCGGGGTACGTGGTTTGCAAAGCAGCACTTGATGTGCTGATGGTGCTTACGGCAAACTCGTCGTCACTGAAGTTGGGCAGACCATCCTTCTTGCTTCCTCCACATGAGGTTAAAATCGCGATTGCAGCAAAAACCGCAATGGTAATAACGTTTTTACTTTTCATACCTATTTATTTAAACTATTCTTAAATTCAATACTATTTGTTTGTGTACTGGAAAACCGAATATTTAAGTTTGGTTTTCAGAGTGCAAAGATACATAAAAAAAAATACTCTTATATATAATTATATAATATATATAATACATTTAACAATATTTATGCTACGCAACCAATAAATGCCAGATATTTGCCTATAAAAGACGGAAAACATATGTGGTCCATAGTGTTGGTCGGTAATTGTTGTTCGTGAGGAATATAAACGAGTGAATAGCATGCTATTTTATATACAAAACGACAATATGACACACAAAGGTGACAATGTGGCGCGTTTTGTTGGTGTGGCATGAGACTTGCATTAATTGTTAGTGAACGCGGAAGCGAAGGCAGAGGCGCTCGGTAAACAACATATAAAACAGAACAATTAAACAAATAAAATTAGGAGGTATGATTATGTTACCAGTAATGTTTAAAAACAGTTGGTTCCCAACAGTGTTCGATGATTTCTTCAACAGTGATGCAATGGCAACTGCCACAACGACCGCTCCGGCAGTCAACGTCAGAGAAGATCTTAATGAATATACCATGGAGATGGCTGTGCCTGGTATCAAAAAAGAGTATTGTCGTGTACAGTTGACCGATGACGGCAACCTTCATGTAGCCATTGAAAACAAGATGGAACATAAGGATGAGGATAAGAAACAGCATTATCTGCGTCGTGAGTTCAGTTATACAAACTATCAGCAGACTTACACTTTGCCTGACGATGTAGCTAAGGATAGAATTTCTGCTAAGGTTGACAACGGTATTCTTACTGTGGTGATGCCTAAAATGAAGAAGGAAGAGAGTAAAGTGGCACGTGCAATTGAGATTGCATAACGTAGCTGAAAGTATAGTCACTTTAACATAAACGTATGTAGCGGGCTGCAAAATTCGTTTTGCAGTCCGCTATTTTGTTATGTCTGTATCTCCTTGTTTATATAAACTGTTTTTTTTAGTTTTGTTGAATATATGATAAGGGTTTTGCTTGCATGATTGATGAAGTTTGGTGGTTTGCGGAATTATTCGTATCTTTGCAAGGTAGAATAATGACTAAAAATAGCGAATATGACAGATAAAGAAAAACTGATAACAGATAATATGGGGTATGTGGTCACATTGGCGCGCCAATATTCCTGCGAACTTCTTGATACAGATGACTTGGTGAGTGAAGGAACTATCGGTATTATCAAGGCGGCGGAAAAGTTTGATCCGAATCGGGGTAAGCCTTTTGTTACTTTTGCCGCACCTTATATTCGTACCGCCATTGAAGCTGCTATACGTCGAGTGACTGGTGAAGTGACAGTGAAATCGACGGACGAGAGTATCCCTGCAGGGTCACGTAATAATTATACGCTACTAAATGTGTTGGAGGATAAAAACTCGCAACGGGCTGATGCCGAGATGGAACGGGAACTGTTGAAGTCAGACTTGGAGCGTTGTATCTATCTGCTCGACCAGCGCGAGGCAGCAGTCATTAAAAGGTATTTCGGATTAGGTTTTGATCGTATGACCATGGCGGAAATTGGTGGTGAACTTGGGTTGAAGCGTGAGCGTGTGCGCCAAATACGCGACAAGGCTTTGCGCAAACTGCACAAAGCCTCGTCGTAGAAGATAATGCCGATGGTGGTATGGTACCATTTGACAGACTGTCACGATCAATAGATTGTAGTGTTGTGATAGTTTCTATTTTCTATGGTCATTGTTGCTCCTGATGTTCGGTGGAGAGCCCCATGGCATTGGCGCGCTCCATGAGCAGACGCATCAATGGTTCACGTTCATTTTCCACCCGATTGTCGAGTACGGCATCTTTTAGGTATTGTTTGAGTGTTCCCACCTCGCGAGAGGGTTTCAGATGGAACATCTCCATGATTTCGTTGCCGTCAATTACAGGTTGTAACAACCGTTTATAATCCTTTTCTTGTAAATCGGTGAGTTTTTCACGCACCATGCGGAAATTCTCCAAAAACATTTGTTTGCGCACCTCATTCTTTGAGGTGATGTCGGCTTCGCATAGGGTCATTAGATCGTTGATGTCGTCACCGGCATCGTAGAGCAGGCGTCGAACGGCAGAATCGGTTACAATCTCATCGGCAATGGCTATGGGGCGCATGTGCAGTTCTACCATTTTCTGTACGAAACGCATCTCGCTGCCCATAGGCAATTTCAGCCGGCGGAATATCTCCGGCACCATTTTTCCACCAAGATAGTCATGGTTGTGGAAAGTCCATCCAGCCTTAGGCTCCCAACGCTTGGCACGCGTTTTTCCGATATCGTGGAGTAACGCCCCCCATCGCAACCATAGGTTATCGCTATGCTGGCAGACGTTTTCCAGCACTTCCATGGTGTGGTGGAAATTGTTTTTATGAGCCCGGCCTTCTTTCTTTTCTACAATGTCGAGTGCGGAAAGTTCAGGAAGCATGCGCTGTAATAAGCCGCTACGTTGTAGGTATTCGAAGCCAATGCTTGGGTGTGGTGCCATCATGATTTTATTGAGCTCCACCTCGATACGCTCTCCGCTAACAATCTTGATACGGTCTACCATGCGTTCCAAAGCTTCAAACGTATCGTCCTCAATTTGAAAATTGAGCTGAGTGGCGAAACGAATGCAGCGCATCATACGCAAAGGATCGTCGGAGAATGTGATTTCAGGGTCGAGTGGAGTAGCAATAATGCGGTCTTCCATATCGGCAATACCGTCAAATGGATCTACCAATTCGCCGAATCGAGCGTTGTTGAGGCAGATTGCCATAGCATTGATGGTGAAATCTCGACGGTTTTGGTCATCTTCCAGCGTACCGTCTTCCACAATAGGCTTGCGTGAATCGTGGCTATAGCTCTCTTTGCGAGCTCCCACAAATTCCACTTCCATGTTTCCCATCTTTACTTGTGCTGTGCCAAAATTACGAAATACCGAGAGGTGTGCACGCCATCTGCCAGTCTTTGGGTTTTTTCCCAAATTCTTTTGCAGTTGTCGGGCCACTTCAATGCCACTGCCTACGACAACTACGTCAATGTCGTTGCTGGGGCGTTCGAGGAATATATCACGAACAAATCCGCCCACAACATAACATTCTAACCCCAGTTCGTCGGCGGAAGCACTGATTTGGCGGAATATCGGCTTATCGAGTATTTTAGCCAGTGCAGCGTCTGAATATAGCTTCATGATGGTATGTTTTTCTACTTTGTCGTGTGCAAAGGTACGCAAATTTCATCTATTTCGGCTGTTCATTGCGCATTTTTTTGTAACTTTGCACCTTAGAATGACGAAGAAACTGATTATCATACTATCCGCAGTGCTATTTATAGTGGCTTGTGGCAATACTAACAACAAAGCGAAAGCATTGCTCGATGAAGCGCGTTTGGCGCTAGACGAACGGCGTTACGATGATGTGCTTGCCAAGATTGACACCTTGCGCAATAAATATCCACGTGCCATTGAAGAGCGAAAACAGGCTTTACCGCTATGGCAAAAAGCAGAACTTTTGCGCACTCAAGACGAACTGGCAGTAGTTGATTCCCTGTTGGCGGTGGTGGGAAGTGCATACAATGAAGTCCGTCAACTGCAAAATCAGGCCGATAAATCAGGTGATCAAGAGGCATGGAAGCGCCACAACCGCACAGCGAATCAGTTGAAAGCGCGTAAAGACTCGCTTCAGAATCGCTTCGATGTGGCATGTGCCAAAATCAAGTATATTCATAAAAAGCAGAAAGAAATATAATAAATAGGTATTTTCCTGACGCTAATCCTTGGTGATATGGTAGGAATTTTTTAATTTTGCAATCGATTATGACAAAAGATAACCACACGACAGAGGCCCAGTTTGAACAGGTGATGAGTGAATGTCGCACCTTGTTCACCAAGAAGTTGCATGATTATGGAGCTTCATGGCGAATACTGCGCCCACAGTCGCTTACCGACCAATTGTTTATCAAGGCCAAGCGCATACGCTCCTTGGAAATTAAGAAGGAATCGCTTGTGGGCGAAGGCATACGACCAGAATTTATAGCCCTCATCAACTATGGCATTATTGGATTGATACAGCTCAGCCACGGATTTTCTGATACTGTCGATATGCAACCCGATGAAGCCCTTGCACTCTATGATAAGTATGCCGATGATGCCTTGCAACTGATGATACGTAAGAATCACGATTATGATGAGGCATGGAGATCCATGCGCGTCAGCAGTTATACCGATTTCATCCTCACCAAAATAGAACGCATCAAAGAGATAGAGAACATCGGTGGAGACACCCTTGTCAGTGAAGGCATTGATGCCAATTACATGGACATCATCAACTATGCCGTCTTTGGAGCAATCAAGTTGAGTGAATGATGGTTAGAAAAATAGCAGTAAACGTTGCCCGTTTGGTCATCGCAATGACATTTATCCTATCAGGATTTGTCAAAGCTGTAGATCCGCTGGGCACACAATATAAGATTGTCGACTATCTCAAGGCAATGCAGCTGGGGACATTTGTACCCGATTTCCTCACACTTACTGCATCTGTACTTTTGTCGGCAGTGGAATTTGGATTGGGCATCTGTATGCTCTTTGCTATACGCCGTCGGTTGGTGTCACTACTTGCACTTTGCATGATGATTCCCATGACGGCATTAACACTATGGTTGGCAGTGGCCAACCCTGTCACCGATTGTGGGTGTTTCGGCGATGCTGTCACCCTCACCAATTGGCAGACATTTACAAAAAATGTGGTGCTTCTGGGTTGTGTCGCTATCGTGAGATACAGGCCGCTTGATATGATGCGCTTTGTATCGAAGACCAATCAATGGATTGTGACCAACTATTCGATGCTCTTCATCTTTGCTGTATCGGCATGGTCGCTATATGATTTGCCACAATTTGACTTTCGTCCTTATCATGTAGGAACCAATATCTTGAAGGGAATGGAGATTCCAGAAGGTGCAGAAATGCCAACCTTCGAAACGACATACCTGATGGAGAAGGACGGTAAGAGGCAGACATTCGATATAGACCACTATCCTGATTCTACCTGGACTCTTATCGAGGCCAATACTCGACAACTGACCAAGGGATATGAACCGCCCATCCACGATTTCTATATCAATGACATAGAAACAGGAGAAGACATCACCATGCAACTGTTGGAACAGAAGGGATACCTATTCCTGCTGGTGACACCACATCTTGGGAGTGCAGACGATAGCCAGTTTGACCGCATCAACGAACTCTATGAATATTCGCGCGATCATGGTTACCGCTTCTATGGACTCACCGCAAGCGATGAAAAAGCCATAGGACAATGGCGCGACATGACAGGGGCTGAATACACTTTCTGTCAATCAGACGAAACGGTGTTGAAGACCATCATACGTAGTAACCCAGGACTATTGTTACTGAAAGACGGAACAATCGTGCGCAAATGGAGTCATAACAATCTGCCACAACTCGATGAAGAACAGGCAAACAAGTCTTTGGAGCAGTTGGATATTGGACATCTGCCAAAAGATACCACTCCAAGAAAGATACTTGATATCGTATTGTGGTATATGTTGCCCCTCTTCCTACTGACCATAGCAGACCGACTCTGGGCTTGGTCGAAATGGATGAAACGCAAAGAAGAAACAAACAAGATATTTAAACTCTTAAGAAAAAAGAAAATGAGAAAGAAAATTGTAGCAGGAAACTGGAAAATGAACCTGAACCTGCAAGACGGTGTGGCTTTGGCCAAAGAACTTAACGAGGCACTTGCTGCCGACAAACCCAATTGCGATGTTATCATCTGCACACCATTCATCCATCTGGCTTCTGTAGCTCAGGTGCTTGATGCCAATGTTATTGGCCTCGGTGCAGAAAACTGCGCTGACAAGGAAAAGGGTGCTTATACCGGTGAGGTTAGCGCTGAAATGGTTAAGAGCACTGGTGCACAGTATGTTATTCTGGGCCACTCAGAGCGTCGCCAGTATTACAGCGAGACTCCAGAAATCCTGAAAGAGAAGGTGCAACTCGCACTGAAGAACGGTCTTAAGGTTATCTTCTGTATCGGTGAAACTCTCGAAGAGCGTGAGGCTAACAAGCAGAACGAAGTAGTGAAGGCTGAACTCGAAGGAAGCGTATTCAACCTCAGCGAGGAAGAATTCCGCAACATCGTTATCGCTTACGAGCCAATTTGGGCTATTGGTACCGGTAAAACCGCTACCGCAGAGCAGGCAGAAGAAATCCATGCCTATATCCGCTCTATCGTAGCAGAGAAGTATGGTGCAACTGTGGCTGATGACACAACTATCCTTTACGGTGGTAGCTGCAAAGCCAGCAACGCTCCTGAACTCTTTGCAAAGCCCGACATCGACGGTGGTCTTATCGGAGGTGCTTCACTAAAATGTGCAGACTTCAAGGGCATTATCGACGCTTGGAAGAAATAAGGCTCAAACCAACCGGACTCAAGATGAAGCATCAGACTCTTCGTCGTGACCGTTGGATAGTCACCATGATTCTGTGTATCGGCATGGCAATCCATGCCGGTGCACAGTCTTTTACACAACGCATCCAGAAGAAAGTGGATGGTCAGGGTACTGTTACTATTCATCATAGTCAGGAGATAGACCGACTGGTCAATGTGCAACCCACATCGCCCAGCAGTACTACAGCAACTAAACCTTCTGCGGATAAGGCTGTGTCAAGTGGCAAATCCAATACTCCGACACCATCAGGTGCAGACAAAAACAGCGGCAACCCTTCTGCTGCTAATTCCCCAATAGCGAAAGTTAATGCGCCGGAGAGTAGCAGTGAAGCAGAGGTCGATATGTCTAAAAAGGTGATGCGTAATGCCCAAAAAGTCATGGGCTATCGTGTACAGGCCTTTGCCGGTGGCAACTCGCGTCAAGATCGTCAGAATGCCGAACGCACCCGCAACGCTATCAAAGCTCACTATCCTCATGTACCTGTCTATGTGCATTTCTATTCTCCTAGATGGATTTGTCGTGTCGGCAACTACCGTACATACGAGGAAGCGCACCATATGTTGGTTAACCTGCAACGGCTTGGCTATAAGCAGGCATCCATTGTGAAAGGAAAAATAACCGTACAGTATTAAATGAATCCAGAAACAGAATATAGAGAAGGACTTGACCAGTTGGCCGAGCACTACCATGAAGTGTTGTCGCTACTGGGTGAAGATCCCGAACGAGAGGGATTGCTTAAGACCCCCATGCGTGTGGCAAAGGCCATGCAGATATTGACACGTGGCTACAAAATGGACGCTCATAAAGTGCTGACTGATGCACTTTTCAAGGAAGATTATAGTCAGATGGTCATTGTCAAGGACATCGATTTCTTTTCATTGTGTGAACACCATATGTTGCCTTTCTATGGTAAAGTGCATGTGGCGTATATTCCAAATGGATATATTACTGGCCTTTCAAAGATTGCCCGTGTAGTAGATATCTTTAGTCATCGCCTTCAAGTGCAAGAGCGTATGACCCTGCAAATTAAGGAATGTATCGAACAGACCTTGCATCCGCTAGGTGTGATGGTTGTGGTCGAGGCTCAGCACATGTGTATGCAGATGCGTGGTGTAGAGAAAATAAACTCTATCACTACCACGAGCGACTTCAGTGGTGCCTTCAACCAGGCCAAAACTCGCCAAGAATTCATGAACCTCATCCATAATAAGTAACTCCTAATCATTCATAAAACTAATAAACATACACCCATGGCAGCCAATCAGAAAGAATCATACAAGACCAATCAGAACCTTCTGCAAGAGTTCTATCACAGTTGTTTCGGCAAGATTATAATCCTGTTGCTGATGATGGCACTGTTGCTGTTTGTGGCATTGATTACCCGTCCTACAAAGCAGCAGATGCTCGATGAGATGGAAGACAACATTCGCGAATGCCTCCAGGAAAACGATAGCATCAAGGCAGATGGCGTTGATGATGTTGTCAACAACTTCTGCAACATCTTCACAACTGCCGGTGAGTTAGCCTCCGACAGTGATGTCGTTGCTGCTTACAAGAAGTTTAACCGTTTGGAAGTATACCAGCATCCATTCTATTCTACCGCACACATTATTAATAATATTCATCCCAGTGGCGTCCGTGTCGGTATCGGTGTGTTTGGTGTTGTCATTCCTACGGTGAGTTATAAGGATTTGATACTATTTGTCAGTCCAATCAAGAACTACAACAAGACACATATTATCACTCCACCGGTTATTACCGATGATGACTTGGGTGAGAATCCCAATGTGCAGGAATACCATTATTTGGGTGATCCTGATCAGTAACTGTCAACAGAAGCGGCCTTCTCATAGTGTCGCACGACTGATATATTCATTTATTCCCAGTTGCACCTATGGTGTGGAAGGGATATTATTATCCCTACCATCATCTGTTGCTTTTGGGTATTTGAAAACTATTTTTTGACCTCATGAACAATTTTGGATAAAAGGTGTAACATAAGACAAAGACCGCACGTGGAATAATTGCTATATTTGCAAACGAAAGCCGTTGCGCTGACTGCTGACTGTATGAAGAAATCCACAGTGCGTTTGTCATGGGACGGCAGGTAGTGATACTAATTCAAACCTAAAATACCAATAATGATGAAAAGACTCAAACTTATTATCAGTATGTTGCTGTTGATGATATTGCATGTCAGTGCATCGTCAGCAGACCAGACGGTCTTATCGGTTGGAGTAGATCCTAATTTCCAAATCTATCTCTGCTTGGGACAGTCAAACATGGAAGGCAATGCCACTCCTGAGGCATGTGACCGTGTAGGTGTAAATCCCCGCTTTGTGTCGATGAATGTATTTGACGATGAAAAGGCTGGATGGCACAAATTCCAATGGCGCACAGCTGTTCCGCCATTGGTAGCACCTCAGACAGGTCTTACTCCTGCCGATTACTTCGGTCGTCGCATGGTGGATTTTCTGCCCGAAGAAGTCAGGGTGGGTGTGGTAATGGCAGCTGTTGGCGGCGCCAGCATCGACCTGTTTGACAAGCGCCTCTATAGCGATTACCTCAAGAAACAGCCCGATTGGATGAAAAACTTTGCTCGCCGCTATGATGGCAACCCTTATGCTTGCTTGATAGCAGCCGCTCGTGAGGCCATGAAGCAAGGTGTCATTAAGGGAATACTCTTCCATCAGGGTGAGACCAATACTGCCGATCCAACATGGCCAGCACGTGTAAAAACGGTCTATGATGATATTCTTGCCGACCTCGGCCTGCAAGCAGTCGACGTCCCATTGCTGATGGGCGAGGTGGTTCAGACCGATCAGGGAGGACACTGTGGTTCACACAATGCTATCATAGATGATATTGCCAAGACCATACCAACCGCTCATGTGATATCGTCGAAGGATTGCCCTCAGCGTGGCGATGGACTGCATTTCACCGCGGAAGGCTATCGAATCCTTGGCAAACGCTATGCCGATGTAATGCTTCAACTATTGGGTGCCCCCAAGCAGATGCATGCTTCTGCCAAAAAAGGTAGTTTGGCAGAAAATGCTATTGAAGGCAACGAATTTCCTCGCATTGATGCCCAGCATCGTGCTTATTTCCGTCTGCATGCTCCCGAAGCACGTGATGTGAAGGTAGATATCTGTGGCAAGAAATATCCCATGTTGCGCGATTCCAACGGCGAATGGTATGGAGTGACCGATCCGTTGGTTGTTGGTTTCCACTATTATGTCTTCAATGTAGATGGTGTCTCGGTTACTGATCCTGCTTGTGATACTTATTTCGGATGCCACCGTCTGATGAGCGGTTTGGATGTTCCTGAAGGTGACGAGGGTAACTATTACCATCCCCAACAGGGCGTGGCACAGGGACAAGTACGCTCTTGCACTTATTTTGCAGCTTCGCAAGGCAAGTTCCGTCGCGCCATGGTATATACGCCAGCCGAATACGAACGTAATAAGAGCAAGCGCTATCCTGTGCTCTATCTGCAGCATGGCATGGGTGAAGATGAAACCGGATGGAGTCATCAAGGCCACATGAACCATATTCTCGACAATCTGATAGCCACTGGCGAGTGTGTGCCCATGATAGTTGTTATGGAGAGTGGTGATGTGAAAGCGCCCTTCGTACCTAAGCGTGGAGCGACTCCTGATGCATCGCGCAACGGTTATGGTGCATCGTTCTATCAGGTTCTCAACGACGACCTCATCCCGATGATAGACAAGACCTTCCGTACTAAAACCGATCGCGAAAGTCGTGCAATGGCAGGACTGTCTTGGGGCGGTTTCCAAAGTTTCAATACCGTATTGACCCATCTCGACCGGTTTGCATATCTTGGAACCTTTAGTGGTGCCATATTCGGTGTTGATGTAAAGACCTGTCACAACGGTGTGTTTGCCGATGCTGACCGCTTCAACAAGCAGATGAAGTATATGTTCATGGGTTGCGGTACGGAGGAAAACTTCGGTACAGGCAAGATGGTCAACGACCTGAAGGCCCTTGGCATCAATGTTACTTATTATGAGTCGAAGGGTACTGCCCACGAATGGCTCACCTGGCGTCGTTGTCTTCGCCAGTTTGTTCCACACCTTTTTAAGAAATAAAACGATGAAATCAAACAACAACATTCTTTTTCTCGCCATAGCTTTGGCATCCTCTACTGCAGCCTTGGCACAGAATCCTATTATTCAAACCCAGCTGACTACCGATCCAGCTCCTTTGGTGTGTGGTGACCGCATCTATGTATATACCGGCCACGATGAAGACCATGCCGATTTCTTCTGGATGAATGAATGGCGTGTGTATTCTTCAACCGATATGGTCAACTGGACTGACCATGGTTCACCACTCAATCAATCGTCATTTGCTTGGGCTGACGACAGGGCATGGGCAGCACAGGCAATCGAGCGCAATGGAAAGTATTATTGGTATGTCTGTGCCCACTCCAAAATAACCGGTGGCATGGCTATCGGTGTGGCTGTAGGCGACACACCGACAGGTCCTTTCCGTGATGCCTTAGGCAAACCATTATTCGATAACGGTTCGTGGGACAATATAGACCCCACGGTTTTGATAGATACCGATGGTCAGGCATACCTCTATTGGGGCAATCCGCATCTCTACTGTGCCCGTCTTAACGATGATATGATATCTATCCGTGGCGAAGTGGAACGCATCGAACAGCGTGTTGAAGGCTTCGGCGCTCCCGATATGGAAAAGCGCGACAAAAATGTAAAATACAAAGATTGCTATACTGAAGGTCCATGGATTAGTAAGCGTGGCAACAACTATTACATGCTCTATGCCGCAGGTGGAGTGCCCGAACATATTGCTTATTCTATGAGCAAGACGCCTACAGGACCTTGGAAATACATGGGCAACATCATGCCACTGCAGGACACAGGTTCGTTTACCAACCATTGTGGTGTAGCTGATTTCAAGGGACATTCCTATTTCTTCTATCATACCGGCAAGTTGGGAGGTGGCTTTGGTCGCAGCGTAGCAGTTGAAGAGTTTACCTATCAACCAGATGGAACATTCCCTATCATCAATGCTACAGCCGAAGGAGTGCGTCCTATAGGTACACTTTGCCCATACAATCGTGTGGAAGCAGAGACTATGGCATGGTCGAAGGGCGTTAAGTCAGAGTGGAATGAAGATACCGGTGTGTATCTTTCAGATATTCATAATGGCGATTATATCAAAGTGCGTGAAGTGGATTTCGGTCAGCAACAACCGTTGCGTTTCGAAGCTCGTGTGGCAAGCGCCCTACAAGGCGGATGGCTTGAAGTGCGTACCGACAGCGTGGCAGGTCCACTTGTGGCACAAGTGAAAGTGCCCTATACCGGTGGATGGGAGAAGTGGCAGACAGTAGAGACACTTGTAGAGCGTCCTCTTGTGGGCAAACACGATCTCTATTTCGTATTCAAAGGCCTGAAAGGTCTCAAACTCTTCACCTTCGACTGGTGGCGTTTCGATCAGAATCAAGTGGCAGCAGAAGGTATGATGCACAATCCTGTGCTGTGGAGCGACGTGCCCGATCCCGATGTGATTCGTGTGGGTGACACCTATTATATGGTCAGCACCACCATGCATCTCATGCCCGGAGCTCCTATCATGGCTTCGAAAGATCTGGTCAACTGGGAGATTGTCAACTATATCTTCCCCCGACTGACCGGCTCGCCACGTTACGATATGCGCGAAGGTACTGTCTATGGGCGTGGTCAGTGGGCCACTTCGCTGAAATATCACAATGGCAAATTCTATGCACTCTTTGCACCAAACGATAATTCTGACGGTGAAACCTATCTCTGTGTGGCTGACCGTGCAGAGGGAGAATGGACCATTCATAGCCGTATGCGACACTTCCACGACGCTACGTTGATGTTCGACGATGACGGAAAGGGCTATATCGTGTATGGTACAGGAGAAATCATGCAACTCAATGACGATTTGACCGATGTGGTAGAAGGCAGTCATCATATACTTTTCAAACGCGATAAAACCGAAACCAACCTACTTGAAGGCTCTCGCATGATTAAGCACAATGGTAAATACTACCTGCTGATGATATCTTTGACCAATGGACATCCGCGTCGTGAAGTGTGCTATCGTGCAGACCATATCTACGGTCCATACGAGAAAAAGGTTATTCTTGAAACCGAATTTGGAGGTAAAGGCGGTGTGGGACAAGGCACCATTGTCGATACACCCGACGGACGTTGGTATGCTATCATCTTCCAAGACCGTGACGGAGTGGGGCGCACACCAACGCTCGAACCCGTTCGCTGGCTCGACGGATGGCCTATCTTGACCGATTGGGATGGTAAGATTCCCTATTTAATGCCTGTTCCTGTGAAGGGATTTGAGAAGAAATCCATAGTCTATAGCGACCATTTTGACAGCGATAAGTTGGCGCTGCAATGGCAGTGGAACCACAATCCAGTGGATGAGGCATGGTCGCTGACCGATCGCAAAGGTTGGCTCCGACTGAAGACATCACGCATCGCACCACACATCTTCCTTGCTCCCAATACGCTGACAAACCGTACCGAGGGTCCTGCATGCCAAGGAACAATACATCTGGATCTGAGCAATATGAAGGATGGCGACGTGGCTGGACTCTCTGCCTTCCAAGGCGATGCAGCCTTACTGTCGGTTGTGAAGAAAGGCAAACGCCTATATATTGTAGCAACGAAAGAGTCGGTGGAGTTGACCGATAAGGATAAAGCTGTTGTGGGTGTAAAACGAGAGGAAGTGTTCCGTCGCGAACTCAAGGGCAAAGAGGTTTGGTTGCGCATGGCGTGCGACTTCCGATTGGGCAAAGACCTTGCCACACTGTCGTACAGCGCAGATGGTAAACAATGGACAGATGCCATCAAAGATTTCCGTATGATTTATGATTATCGCCGATTGTTTATGGGCACACGTTTCGCTATCTATAACTTTGCCACACGTCAGACAGGTGGATGGGTCGATGTGGATAGCTTCGACTATCAGCGTGACTGATAGACTGTAACCTGCAAGATAACATCTAAACATATAAGATGGTTCGTCCGATGCTGTCGGACGAACCTCTTTTATTTCTATACGCGCACGCGCACGCGATGTCGCAAGAAATCGACCACTCGACCACCAGCGTGTTGTAACAGGTTGAGCAATATTGCCTTATGCTGGTGGTCGAATAGTTTTTGAGGGGTGTTTTCGACCACCTTTCGACCACCACAAGTGTTGTTTGTTGTAAGCGTGAGGTTGTCATAAAGACGATGTTTGTATTTTGCCAGAGTAAATCATGATGCTGAAATTGTTTTTGACAAATGTTTGTCAATACCTTTGCCCTATATTTGGCAATACCTTTGTCTAACGTTTAAAAGACTTCTTTCCAATGTTTGAAAAGACTTCTTTCCAATGTTTGAAAAGACTTCTTTCTAACGTTTGATAATACTTTTATCCAACGTTTGACAATACTTTTATCCAACGTTTGATAATACATTTATCCAACGTTTGATAATACTTTTATCAGCGGTTTGAAAAACTCAGAAAATATCGTTCGCTTTGAAGATGGTCATGTTGCCAACAATTTTTATAGTGTGGTCGAAGCATGGTCGAAAATACCGTAGCAACCGCCATCGACCACAGCTTAAGATATTGAATAGTAGTGTTTTGAACTTTTGGTGTGGCCTTGTGGTCGAATATTTTTGAAAAACTGAAAAAATGTATGCACACATGGTGTCTTTGTGTGTTGCGCTATTGTCTGAAAGAGAAACAGGCATTTAGGCAATAAAAAATTGATTTACCCAGCAATTCACGTGGAATTGCCGAGTAAATCAACATGTTTTCCTCTTTTGTAAGGAGTTGGGTTATAGCTTAGAACCCCATATTGCCATTAGGCTTTGCAAGGTGTCCAAGGCTTCAACTGCTTGAAGAAATCGTTGCCCTTGTCGTCAACAAGGATGAATGCGGGGAAGTCTTCAACAGTGATTTTCCAAATGGCTTCCATACCCAGTTCGGGATATTCCACACATTCGATGCTCTTGATGCTCGACTGAGACAGTACAGCAGCCACACCACCGATAGTGCCGAGATAGAATCCACCATGCTTCTGACAAGCATCGGTAACCATCTGTGAACGGTTGCCCTTGGCTATCATCACCAGTGAACCACCGTGATCCTGGAACTCATCAACGTATGGGTCCATGCGGTTGGCTGTGGTTGGTCCCATTGAACCGCAAGGATAACCCTCTGGAGTCTTAGCAGGACCAGCGTAGAGCACGGGATAGTCTTTGAAATACTGTGGTAGGTCTTCACCTGCATCGAGGCGTGCCTTGAGCTTGGCATGGGCGATGTCGCGTGCCACGATGATGGTACCTTTCAGGTTGACGCGAGTAGATACGGGATATTTAGACAGTTCGGCACGAACAGCATCAATACCCTTGTCGAGGTCAATCTCGATACCCTTGGTGCCTTCGCCCGGATTGCGCAGTTCCTCAGGGATAAGCTCTGTGGGGTTCTCATCCATCTTCTCCAACCAGATACCGTCGCGGTTGATCTTAGCCTTGATATTGCGGTCTGCCGAACAGCTGACACCCATACCGATGGGGCATGATGCGCCGTGGCGAGGCAGACGGATCACGCGGATGTCGTGAGCCAGAGCCTTACCGCCAAACTGTGCACCCAGTCCAATCTTGTGGGCTTCGTCGAGGAGTTTTGCCTCAAGGTCGATATCGCGGAAAGCGCGTCCTGTCTCATCACCAGTGGTAGGCAGGTTGTCGTAGTACTTGATACTTGCAAGTTTCACTGTCAGCAAGTTTTTCTCTGCTGAAGTTCCACCGATAACAAATGCGATGTGGTAAGGAGGACATGCAGCAGTTCCGAGGCTCTTCATCTTCTCTACGAGGAATGGTAACAGCGTGCCTTCATTCTGAATGGTGGCCTTGGTCATGGGGTAGAAGTAGGTCTTGTTGGCAGAACCACCACCCTTGGCAACCATCACAAAGCGATATTCGGCACCCTCTGTAGCCTCGATGTCAATCTGTGCGGGAAGGTTGCAACGGGTGTTGACTTCGTCGTACATGTTGAGCGGGGCGTTTTGAGAATAACGCAGATTGTCCTGTGTGAAAGTGTTATATACACCAAGGCTGAGGGCTTCCTCATCCTCAAATCCGGTCCATACCTGCTGACCTTTCTCACCATGGATAATGGCTGTGCCGGTGTCCTGACAGAAAGGAAGAACACCTTTGACAGCTGTTTCGGCATTGCGCAGGAACTGCAAGGCTACATACTTGTCGTTTTCAGACGATTCAGGATCGGTAAGAATCTGGGCTACCTGCTCGTTGTGGGCGCGACGCAGCATAAACTCTACATCGTGGAATGCCTGCTGAGCCAACAGCGTCAGGGCTTCTTTCGATACTTTTACGATTTCTTTACCCTCAAATTCAGCTGTGCTGACGCCTTCTTTCGAGAGCAGTCTGTACTCAGTGTCGTCCTTGCCCAACTGGAACATAGGGGCATACTTGAATTCTGGATTCATATTCGTTTAGTTTTTTATAATGAATAATTAATACCTGTTGATTGGTTTATCAATAACCGAAGATATCCTCAAGAGTGAGTTTCTTTACTGGTGCTATGCGCTCCAGAACCTTCATATCGAGCTCTTTGTCATTGCCAAGGATCATGTAGCGATAGGGTTTACCGGCTGCTTGTGATTTCTCGAAATTCACAATGTCCTGTAGCGTTACTCGCTGTACATCCTTGTAGATGGTCTCGTTGATATCGTAGTCGAATCCCAATTTGCGCATGCTGAAGTAACGGTCGATAACCGATGACTTGGTGACGCGCTGGCTGGCAAGACGCTTGATGACGGCATCCTTGGCAATATTGAAGGCTGCTTCGCTCTGTGGGATGGTATCGAGAATGTTGTGGAACTCGCTGATGCAATCGCCCATCTTATCGTTTTGAGTGATGATATTTGCAAAGAAACTCTCCTTGTCGCTCTTCTTTGAAGGGCGGGTATATACGGCTCCGGCGCTATAGGCAAGACCGCGTGCTTCGCGCATCTCCTGGAATACGATGCTGTTCATACCGCCACCGAAGTATTCGTTGAATACGGAAATCTTTCCTGCATCGGCAAGATTGAAGGGACGGCCTTCATTGTGGTACATGCGGAAATAGATGTTTTTGGCATCAAACGGTGCCATCAACACTTCGTTTGTTGGAGTCTGAGTGGCTTGATAGGGAGTGGCATGGGGCACGTCCTGGAGTTTTTTGGGAGTGGCGTGCAACTTTGTGATAACGGCTGTCATGTCTTTCAACTCCATCGGACCATAGTAGTAGAGCTCATGCTTCATGTTGCGGAGACCTTTGATGAGATCGAGCAACTCCTGTGGATTGGTATTGCGCAACTGGTCGGCACTCATCATGTCGGTATAGATATTACGGCTACCATATACACCATAAGCGTATAGATGTTCGGCGCAGTTACGTTGGTCTTTCTTGTCATCGTCGCGCTCTTTCAAGATGAGCGATACGAACTGGTCGTAGGATGCTTGGTCGGCTTGAGCATTTTGGAGCACATTCTCCATCAGTGACAGTGCTTCTGCCATGTTCTCACTCAAGCCGTTCAGACGGATGGTGATACGGTTGCCAGATACACTAATTCCATAGTCACAACCCAGCTTGTAGAACTTGCGTTTAAGTTCTGCCACCGAGTATTTGTCGGTTCCAACATAGTTCAGATAGTTGCTTGCCATATCGTAACGGTTGTCGTCTTGATTACCGAAATCGTAGGCGAAACCGAGATAGAAGAGACCATTATCGGTGTTCTTCTTATAGACAACGGGTATGCCTTTCTTGGTGGTGGCAAGGGTCAAGTCTTTCTTGAAATCCACAAAGACGGGTTGGATGGGCGTCACCTCTGTGTTCTGAATGTCTTTCACAAACTGGCTCACCATGTCGCGGTTGGCAGGAATAGGAGTGATGGCAGGCTTGTCAATCTTCTTGGAAAGACTGTCGGTGCCCTGTGTTTTGTAGATTACAGCATAACCGTTGGTGAAGAAACGATTGGCAAAAGCCACAATATCCTGCTTTGTCATCTTCTCAATGCGTGCAATGCTATTGGCATGCTGTTGCCAACTGTCACCATTGACAAACGAGTTGACCATCTCTGAGACGCGCCATCTGTTGTTGTCGAGTGCTTGCATATATTTGCGCTTGAGGTTGTTGACAATAGAAGGCAACAGGTCATCGTCGATGTTTCCTTTCTTCAGATTATCCAATTGGGCTACCATCAGATCCTTTACCTCTTCCAGTGTCTGGCCTTGACGGGGAACGCCATAGAGTACAAAGCTGGAGTAGTCTTGTTGAGTTTGACAGAAAGCCTGTGCTGCCATAACCTTCATAGGCTGATTGAGGTTTGTGTCGAAGAGTCCGGCACGACCGTTGCTCAGCATAGAAGAAATGACGTCAAGGGTGTCGGACTGCAGAGATGCTGCCTTTTCGCCACGCCATGCCACACAGACAAAGGCTGCCTGCTGACCAACGATAGTTGTATCGGACGGAGTGGTCAATACTGGTTGGGCAGGGAATATTGGTTGGCTGACATCCTGACCGGGTTGCATAGTGCCGAAATACTTGTCGATGATGGCTACTACCTGATCGGGATCGAAATCACCAGCCATACAGATCGCCATATTGTTGGGCACATACCACTTCCTGAAATAGTTCTTGATATTGGTGATGGAAGGGTTCTTCAGGTGATTCTGGGTACCGATGGTAGTCTGTGTGCCATAGGGATGGGTTGGGGTAAGTTTCTTGCCAATGGCGCTCCAAAGTTTGTCGTTATCGTCGGTGAGATAGATATTGTACTCCTCATAAACGGCCTCAAGTTCGGTATGGAAGCCGCGAATTACCATATTCTGAAAACGATCAGACTGAATCTTGGCCCAGTTGTCAATCTCGTTGGAGGGAATATCTTCTGTATAGCAGGTCACATCGTTGCTGGTATAAGCATTGGTACCCTGTGCGCCGATGGTTGACATGAGTTTGTCATACTCGTTGGGGATGAAGTAGCGGGCTGCTATTTGGCTCACGCTGTCTATCTCGTGGTAGGCCTGCTTGCGTGCCATGGCATCGGTCAGTTGGCGGTAACGCTCATAACGAGCCTCGATGTCGGCAAGCAATGGTGCTTCGGATTCGGCATTATTGGTACCGAAATGGTTGGTGCCTTTAAACATCAGATGCTCCAGATAGTGGGCGAGACCCGTGGTTTCGGCAGGATCGTTCTTCGAACCGGTGCGAACGGCGATGTGTGCCTCAATACGTGGCTTATCTTTGTTGACGCTAAGATAAACCTTCAGACCGTTGTCAAGCGTGTAGATGCGGGTTTTCGTCATGTCGCCGCTGACGGTCTCAAACTTGTAGTCCTTGGCTGCCGCTGTGGTGGCAACAGCAAGTGCCAACAGGGAGAGGATACTCTTTAATTTCATATGCGGATGTTTTATATTTTGTTCTGTTATTCTTCCAGATGTTTTGCCTACTTCCGATGTTTGCGGATTGAGAAGCGTGTGAGTTGTCTTTTTGTTGTTCTGCGTCGCTGCAACACTTAGCTATCGTATCGGCTTAGTCTTCAAAGTCTATTTCGTGATCGAGTTTTGTGATGAAATCATCGAATACAGACTGTTCTACATCGCCCATGGCAAACTCTTTCTCGGCATCCTTACGAATCTCTGCCACCCATGCACGACGTGCGCGGATATAGTCTTCGCGGATGCGGGGCAGGTCGCTATCGCTCAGTTCGTCGAGTCCATAGTAGTCGAGAATGAGACGATAGGTCCAGGTCCACTGGTATTGGCGATAGTGGTTGTCGATATCGATAAAGCGGTCGAGAATCTCTTTGATGCTTTCAATGTTGCCATTCTTGATATCATCAATAAGTCGTTCCTCTTCGCTGATGGGCAAGAGAAGGCCTGAGAGATCTGTCCAGTGGCCCAAACCGATATCTGATGTTGGTTTGCCGAGGAATCCGCCTTTGATGGCGCGCTTTAGAACGGCACCCATATAGATGCGAAGTGCAATATCGTAATACTTAATGCCTTTGCGTAGCGATGTGGCATTGATGATGTATTCATGGTAGTTGTATGAAGATACGTTGTCACCTCCGGCTTGGCGAAGTGCTTCAAGGATTTTCTTGCCTTGCACGATTTCGCCCACGGTAAAGGGTGATAGCCAGTCGAAGTTGATGATGCTCTTACGGCAGGAGGCGGCACGCTTGTCACGCTTGGGCCACTTCTTGATGTCGCGGTAGAGACCTACCGTGGTGATGTTGCGTCCAGGTACGATATACATGGTGTCGCCGTAAGCCAGCAGATAGGCGAAAGGCAGACAACGCATGTCGGGGTGGTTCATCAGTTTGCCGAAACATACGGAGAAGGCTCCAATCTTTGCTGGCATAAGGACATAGGCACCACTGGCCGTCTTGGTGCCGCGCTCCAGAGTGCCGTAATGTAATGGTCCCATTTTGTAAGCATGGTTGGAGAAATTGGTGTTTGAACCGGCATTATAGAACGAAAACTCGCCGCCGATGAGCAAACTTGATTTGTGGTGGGAGGCTGAGAATGGTCCGCAAAAGGCAGCACATGCCTCACCGTTGGCCATATAGGAATTGGCAAAGAAGACGCTGGCTTGGGCTGTGAATCCGTTGGCCACCTGACAGGCTTCGCCTACAAAACAGTCTTGCATCTTGACAGAATTGGTGATACTGCAACCATTGGAAATGATGGAGTTTTCGCAGATTACACCTGTGCCAATATATACAGAGGCATCTTTCGAACTGAGGATCGTGCAATCGCTCAATCGTGATGCGCCATTGATCTCACAGTCATCTTTCACAACCGTATTGGTAATCTCCTTGGTATTGATAATCTTTACGTTGTTGCCGATGGTACCACGGTCGGGAAGGGAGAAACGCACTTCTTCGCGGATGAGACGAGTAATCTTCTCTTTTAATACCTTATCGTTGAAGTGTTTCACCATGAAAGCGGCTAACTGGGAGTTGAGGTCATGGAAAAGCACCAAGTTGCCATCGCCCATTTCGTTTAGCACCGATATCATGTGGTCTTCACCATAGGTGGCTCCCTCTGTCGTCTCCATTGTTGATACGTTAGAGATATAACAGTTGTCGCCGATGGTATAGTTGTTGATGAAATTGCCAATCTTCTCTATCAGACAGTTGTCACCAATGGTTACGTTGCGAAGTGTGGCATCGTTAATGCCTGCATGTTTGGTAAATCCCTTTGTGACTTCTACTTGAAGGTCGAATACGCCAAGCCGAATGTCGCCATAAAACATCACGCGGTGGAATCCGTATGGTGAGAAATCATCTGCCACTTTAACGCTTTCCCAATTTTCTGCCCAGCAGTTATTCCGTTCGAGGACGTCTATTTCCTCTTGGGTCAATTGTCTGTAATCTCTCATTTCTATCTGTGTTTGATTGTACATGCTTTACTTTGTTGTTGTATGTTCTATATGACGTTTTTGCTCACAATGCTTCTTATTCCTCTACTTGATAGAGAAAATCGTTGTAGGGATATTTCTGTACATGGAGTTGGCGAACCTTTTGATAGAGGATCTCACGAAGCGTGTCGATGTTTTGCTTTTCTTTGGCTGATATAAAGAGACAGTCTCCCTGCATTTTTGCCATCCAGGTTTTCTTCAATTCGTCGAGTGTCACATTCTCTTTGGTAGAGGGAGTGAGGTCGTCTGCCTCTTTTTCTATCCAGGTGTAGGCATCAATCTTGTTAAATACAATCATTGACGGTTTGTCGGCACAGCCTAAATCGGATAAGGTTTTCTCCACAACTTTTATCTGTTCCTCAAAGTCGGGATGCGAGATATCTACCACATGTACCAATAAATCGGCCTCGCGCACTTCGTCAAGAGTGGATTTGAAGGAATCTACCAAGTCGGTTGGCAACTTACGGATGAAACCTACTGTATCGGCAAGTAGGAAAGGGAGATTGTCGATAACCATCTTGCGTACTGTGGTATCGAGCGTGGCGAATAGCTTGTTTTCTGCAAACACATCGCTCTTAGAAAGCAGATTCATCATGGTCGATTTTCCTACGTTCGTATATCCCACCAAGGCTACACGAATCAGGCGACCGCGGTTTTTACGTTGGGTGGTTTTCTGCTTGTCGATTTCTACTAAACGTTGTTTCAATAGCGTAATGCGGTGCAAAATGATACGGCGGTCCATCTCCAACTGTGTTTCACCAGGACCACGAAGACCAACACTACCTTTACCACCACCGCTACCAGAGCCGCCGCCTTGGCGTTCCAAGTGGGTCCACAGGCGTTGCAGACGAGGCAACATATAGCGATACTGTGCCAATTCTACTTGTGTTTTAGCTTCGGCGGTCTGTGCGCGCATGGCGAATATATCAAGAATCAACGAGGTGCGGTCGAGAATCTTTACTTTCAGTTCAGCCTCGATATTGCGCATCTGTTTGGCAGACAGCTCATCATCGAATATCACCATACCTACAGGTTGGGTTTCGCCGGTAGGGTCGTCGTCGGCAGCATCCTCTTGCATTTTGATATATTGCTTGATTTCTTCCAGTTTTCCCTTACCCACATAGGTAACCTGGCTGGGGCCTTGCACCTTCTGTGTGAAGCGTTTCACGGTGACGGCTCCTGCTGTATCGGCAAGGAATTCCAGTTCGTCAAGGTATTCTTTGGTCTTTGCCTCATCCTGCTCCTGAGTGATAAGTCCCACGAGTACGGCGGTTTCGGCCTTGACTTCTGAAATAACAAATTCTTTCATTCAGTATTTATATATATTATTATATGTAATGTGCAAAGATAAACATAAAATTCCGATTTATAGGGTTCTTTTGAAAAAAATAGCCTTTAGCATGTATATTTTTCATGAATTTATACTACCTTTGCGTTACAAAAGTTAACACCAAATACATTTTTAATATGAGAGTTATTATTGAATCTGATTATCAGAAATTGTCGCAATGGGCTGCTGAACACGTTATTGAGCGTATTAATGCTGCCAAACCTACCAAAGAACATCCTTTTGTACTCGGTTTGCCAACTGGTTCTTCACCAGAGGGAATGTATGCTTGTCTGGTAAAAGCCAACAAGGAAGGTCGTGTGTCGTTTAAGAATGTGCTGACATTTAATATGGATGAGTATGTAGGATTGCCTGAAAGTCATCCTGAAAGCTACCATTCGTTTATGGCTCGTAATCTTTTTGACCATATTGATTGTCCGAAAGAGAATATCCATATTCTTAATGGTAATGCAGAAAATCTTGCAGAAGAGTGTGCTCGTTATGAGCAGATGATAGCCGAAGCAGGTGGTATAGATCTTTTTATTGGGGGTATAGGTCCTGATGGTCATATTGCTTTCAACGAACCTTATTCTTCGTTGACATCTCGCACTCGTGTCAAGACATTAACAACCGATACGATTATTGCCAACTCTCGTTTCTTTGACAATGATGTAAACAAAGTGCCCAAGTTGGCGCTTACTGTAGGTGTTGGTACTGTGATGGATGCTCGCGAAGTGATGATTCTCGTCAACGGCCACCATAAGGCTCGTGCCATGAAGGCGGCTGTAGAGGGTGCTGTTACTCAGGAGTGGACTATTTCTGCCCTTCAGATGCATCAACATGGTATTATCGTGGCTGATGAACCAGCTGCTGACGAACTGAAAGTTGCCACCTACAAGTATTTCAAGGATATAGAGAAAGACAATCTGTTGTAATCAGACAATTGCGATGAATGTCAAAGGCGAATAGCTGTCAGACTTTCGTCGTCTGAAGACAAACGGACAGATAAACGCAAGCAGGATTATCGAAAATGATAATCCTGCTTGTATTTTATCCTCTTGTTTGTAAGGTACATCCCCAATCAATATAGGAATTGAAATGTGTATGATTGGAGTTGATGTGCTATTGTTTCAGTTTGAAAGAGTTTTCGATGCTGGTCACTTCTTCTACAAATGCCTTATCAACTTTCATGCGCTGGTCTATCGTATTGCAGCTGTGAATGACTGTTGAGTGGTCGCGACCACCTACCAACTGTCCAATTCTCGATGCAGGCATTTTGGTGTATTTCTGTGCGAAGTACATGGAGAGTTGTCGGGCAATTACAAATTCGCGTTTGCGAGAACGGCTCATTACGTTGGGTTGGGTGACATTATAGTGTGCGCATACCTTTTCGATGATATCGTCGATGGTCAGGGGACGGTTGTCCACCTTCACGGCACGTTTGATGACACGTTCAGCGAGGCGCATGTCAATATCGCTATTATATACAATAGAGTATGCCATCAATGAGTTGACCACTCCTTCCAATTCACGTACAGAACTATTGGCGGTTTCGGCAATAAACTGAATGACGTCGGCAGGGAATTTTAGACCGTCACGGCGACATTTGGTATTGAGGATGTCAATGCACAATTGCACGTTGGGTTTATGCAATTCGGCTATCATACCACATGAGAAGCGAGTCAGCAAGCGATCCTTCACACCTACCAAATCAACTGGTGGACGGTCGGCAGCCAATATAATCTGCTTTCCACAACGGAACAGATGATCGAATACGTGGAAGAATGTGTCGAGGGTCTTGGTGGCTGCAGCCCATTCCTGAATGTCGTCAACGATGAGCACATCGATGGTTTGATAGAAATGGATGAAGTCGTTGACCGTGTTCTGACGTACCGCATCGGTATATTGCACTTGGAATAATCTGGCAGATACGTAGAGTACACGTTTCTGTGGATAAATCTCTTTGCAGCGCACACCAATAGCATTTATAAGGTGTGTTTTACCGCTACCTGACGGACCGTAGATAAAGAATGGATTGAAAGTGGTGCGTCCGGGGTGCTCGGCAATGGAGAGACCGATGGTGCGTGGCAACTTGTTGCTATCGCCTTCGATGTATCGCTGGAAGTTCTTATGGGGATCCAGTTGTGGATTTAAATCCTGTGGGGTTGCTGCATCAAGGGTGGTGGGGGATTGGTTGGCACGTGTTGAAACCTTTGGCTTGTCGATAGCAACAGATTCGCTACCTTCTTCGTCAACGGTAAGACCGTGTGCTTTGTCAACCACAACACGATATTTCAGCGCAATATTAGTGCCGAAACAGCGATGCAGTACTTTGCTTAGCAATTCCACATAATACTGCTCCAATACTTCATAGACGTAGCGGCTTGGTATTTGCACGACAAGTGTCCTGTTGTCTTCGTCGTAAGAGTCGAAGACAATAGGTTCAAACCATGTTTTGTACTGTTGCTCAGAAACGTTATCTCTTATTAGCGAGAGGCAGTCGTTCCAAAGCAGTCTAGGAGCTTTGTCCATTATGGAATTTCTTTTGTATTTATAGTTAAAAGATACGGTTGCTTTTCGTAAAGCGGATACAAAGTTCGCACTTTTTTTTCAATTAACCAAATCTTTATTTTTTGTTTGTTATATCTATATTCCTCTAACTGCCTATTCCTGTGGTATTTACGTGATATGGCTTGTTTTTGTAGTCGTGAAACACTATTGTAATAATGTAACTCCTTATATAATAGTCTATTAACGCCGTGACTCAAGACCTATTGCAGGTCTGTTCTGCTATCTCTCAGATGGTCACGAAATCGTCTGATAACGAGCATAAGACCTGTCTTTTTGGGTCATGTGCTTCTGATGGTTGTTATTTAGACTAATTAAAAACAAGCATCTCTCTTATTTATCCTTTTTTCCGAACACAGAGAAGTGTACGTAACGCTTAGGATGTGCTTTCAAGTCGATGAGTAGAGAATCTGCACTTGCAGCAGTTGAACTGAGTCTGTAGTAGAGTTGTGGATCGCTCATGAGCAGTCCGAGTGTGCCCTCTTTGCTGTTGAGCCTGTTGGTCATTTGCTCTACGTTATCCAGCGTTTGGTTGACTTTTGCCGTCATAGTGGCAATATCCACGGCGCTGAGGTTTGCTGTGAGTTGCTCTGTATTGGTGAGAACTCCATCTGCTTTTTTCATAACCGATGGGACATCTCTGTTCAGACTGGCAGATAGTGATTTGAGTTCTACGCTTGTTTTATTGAGATTGTCGGTCATTCCTTCCACGTTGTGCAGGGTGTTGCGTAGTGCAGGGTCTGCCAATAGGATGTTGAGGCTTGCCATGATGGAGTCGAGTTTTGGGAGCATACGTTCTACGGTCGGCATCATTTGTCCCACTTGGTTCATGAGTCCCAGTTCCATTCCGCCTTTGATAGAGTCGCCGGCAGCCATGAGTTGTGTGGGGTTGCCCGACAGAATCAGGTTGATTTTGATATTGCCGAGCAGATCACTTGCCAGTTCGGCACGTGATCCGACAGGTATGCGCATGGCTTTATCAAGTCCTACAACAGCCACGATATTGTTGGGGTCGTTGTAGTTATAGTCTATGCGTTCCACGACACCTACTTTATATCCGTTGGCATAGACAGGCGATGAAGCCGACAGTCCACTTACATCGTTGAACACGAGATAGTAGGTGTTGGTGTTTGAGAATATGTTGAGTCCTTTAAGAAACTGCAATCCATAGAAAAGCACGAGTATGCCGAAGATGGCAGTTAGTGCGATTTTGACTTCTTTTGTGAAAAATTTCATATTTAAGTTTTTTCTTTATTTCTTGTTTTTGTTTCTTCTGTATTCTTGTATTGCTTGTTGCACATTGGCCCTACGTCCGTCTTTGAAGGCGATGATGAATGCTTCGGGGAAGCGTTCTGATAGTGACTTGCGGAGTTGGTAAATCTCCTGATAGTCGGTTGATGCGCCTACGGTATATTTGAACATGCCGTTTTCTTCGTAATAATCTACGTTTTCCAAATCTTTCAGCATGGGGCTGTTTGGATTCTGACGAGCTGAACTGGCAAGTATCTGTACCTTGAATATGGGTTGTCCGCTTGTCTGTTGAGGTGTGAAAACGGTATTTGCTGGTTTCTCAACCGTCTTTACTGTTGGTTTTGTCGCAGTTTTTACGGGTTCTGCTTCAGTCTTTTGTACTGGTTTTGCCGCAGTTTCGGCATTTTGTTCCGCCTTTGGGGTTGGTGGAGCAACGGTTTTGTCGTGACGTACTTCTGTCTTATGAACGGGTTTTTCTACTGGTTTTACTTCCGCCTTTGGTGTTGGTTTTGAAGCCGGCATTATTGGTTCTCCTTGTTGAGAACTGTCTTTCCCTGTCTGGTTATTGCGAGTTGGATCTGCCATGAGGATAGAATCCACATCGGTTGATGGCTTTTTATTGTTGTCGTCAACGGTTGTTCTTCCTGCTCTGGCGTTGGCCAGTTCCTGCAATACCTGATTTTTTTGCGTCTTGTTGTCTGTTTTTGGCTTTGCCTGCGGTATGTTGTTTGCCAGCGGTTTGTTGTCCGTTTTGTCGTTTTTGGTCTTTGGCGCTTGTTGTTTTTGGCTTGGCGTGGCTATTGTCGGCACGTTTACCTTTTCCGGTTCCTGTATTTGGTATGAAGGTTGTGTTGCCGCGTCTGATTTTTTTTTAAAGTCGAGAAATGCTTGATAGATGCCGAAACCGAGTTTGTCAATACCGTCTTTAGAGTTCAGAAAGCGCTCTTCGTCTGCAGTAGAGATGAAGCCTAACTCGATCAGACAACTGGGCATCGATGTTTCGCGGAGTACAAGAAATCCGGCTTGCTTAACGCCTTTGTTGGGTCTGTTGGCTGATGCGCATGTGCGGCGTTGTACTGCTCGGGCCAGTTCGACGCTCTTCTCCATGTTTTTGTCTTGTATGAGTTCAAACATTATATAGCTCTCGCTTGACCGTGGGTCGAATCCCTGATAGCGTTGCTTATAGTCTTTTTCCACGAGAATAACTGAGTTTTCTCGTTTAGCTACCTCTAAGTTGTCGTTGGCTCTATGCATACCGAGGGTATAGGTTTCGAGTCCTCGTGCTATGCGTCCACCGGGTAGTGAGTTGGTGTGTATGGAGATAAAGAGGTCTGCTTTGTTTCTGTTGGCTATGTCAGCACGTGTGTGCAACGGTATGAAAACATCTGTTTTGCGAGTATAGATGACTCTTACGTCTGGGCAGTTGTTTTCTACGTATTTTCCGAAGGCGAGTGCAACATTGAGGTTGGTGTTTTTTTCCTTAGAAAAAGAGCCTACTGCACCAGCGTCGTGACCGCCGTGACCTGGGTCGATGACAAGGGTGAATCTATCTTTGGCGGCTGCCTGTAAGGCCGTCGCCACCATTAATAATAATAGGTATAAGGTATTCTTTTTACACATATTAATTGTTTACCGTTTGCAAAAGTACGCATTTTCAGTCAAAAACCAACTGTTAAAGCATAGTTTTTTGCTCATTTGTCATAATTACCCTTACTCCGGCTCCCTCGCAATCAGCTCCCATCGGTGGGTTTTTCTTGATGATGTTGAGGTCGATTTTTGTAATGTTGGGGTATGTGTCGAAGAGTTTTTTGCAGATTCTTCCCGCCAGATGTTCAATCAGCTTTGATGGAGTCTGCATCTCCTGACTTATTGTTTGATAGACGTCAGCATAACTGATGGTATGGCTCAGATCATCAGTTTGCATGGCATGAGTGAAGTCGTATCCTATCTGGATGCTAACCTCATAATCGTTTCCGACGGTCTGTTCCTGCGGCATGACGCCGTGGTAGGCATGGAAGCGAGCTTTGTTGATGATGATGCTCATATCAAATGGCGTCTTCATTCTCCTTTTCTGTGAAGGTTCCATCGTTGACGTATTTCTTGAGTGCACGTTCCACGCCGATCTTCCATGTATTGATGCTTTCGTTTTGGAGCTGGAGCGACCCTACCAGTTTTACCACATGTGCGATGGGCATGCGGTAGCGCAGCACACCGGAAATCAGTTTTGCGTAGTTCCAGTATTCTGGGTTGAACTTCTCAGATAGTCCTTCAACGGTTGTTTTGTATCCTCGTTTGTTGACGAACTGGAAGTCATAACGCTTTGTTCCATCTTCGTTTACCTGTTTTACGATTTTTCCGTGTGTGACCGATTTAGGCAACATAATGCCTTCGTCGTCGTCTTGCAGACCAGTAAAAATCTCGTAAGGGTATCCGTCGAGCAGTCCTACGAGTGCCACCCATTTGTCTTTATTGTTTTGAAAGCGCACCACGTCACATTCCAGTTCCTTAGGCCTGACCTCTGTCACTTCTGGTCTCGCCGCCTTGTTGACTACGTGTGAAATCAGTTGGAACATGAAGTTTGCCTGTTCCGGTTCTAGTGCGTTGAGACATGTGTGTAGTATCTGGCTCATAGAGTCAGCGTTTATGATATGTCCGATAGACGTACTGATATCGGCCAATTTACCTGCCACATTCAGCACTTCGTCTGTCTTGGCTGGTGTTTGTTCGTTTGTCTTTTCTGTTTGCATACTCATTTTGCAAAGGTACGAATAAGCGAGCGTAATACAAAGAAAAAACTCGTTTTTTCTTTTATTACCGAGCGTAAGTAGCTTGGACGCTTAGCGTCAGAGGTAAAGAATAAGCGAGCGTAATACAAAGAAAAAACTCGTTTTTTCTTTTATTACCGAGCGTAAGTAGCTTGGACGCTTAGCCTCATAAGGCATTTATATAGACCTAAAGTCCAAATACAAACTTATTGTGGGTTGCGGAAAAGTTACATTCGCTGTTCGATAGATTCTGAAAGTTCAAATTTATATAAGCGGTAAATCTACGCTAAGTTTATTAAGTTTATAATGAAACTATTGGAGTTCTTGACTTCTCGATGTGTTCGGGATGCATTCGGGATGTGTTCGGGATGAAGGTGCTAAAAGAAACAGAGGCAGTACGTCCCAAGTTCCTCCCATGTAAGTCCCAAGTAAGTCCCATTTTTTGCAGAGGGAATGGGAAGACGAAGGGAGGGGGGAGGGAGAAGAGTGTAATTGTTGCCTATGCGAGGATGTTACGCAATAACAACCATCGGGAAGTCGTATAAGCGTTTAAAAATACAGACAAAATGGCATAAATGTCTGCCTAAATGGCGCAAAATACAGTTCGGCACAAGTGTTGAATAATAGATAAGTGACCAAGTAACAACAGAAACAAAAATAATTAGGAGGACAAGAATATGACATTTGACAAGTTTACAATCAAAGCACAAGAGGTGGTGCAAGAGGCCGTCAATACTGCTCAGATGAATGGGCAGCAGACCATTGAACCAATCCATGTGCTCAAAGGTATTCTGACGAAAGCCAAAGACGTATCGACTTTCATCTTTCAGAAGTTGGGAGTCAATGCCAATCAAGTAGCTATGCTCGTAGATCAGGAGATTCAGCATCTGCCCAAAGTACAAGGCGGACAGCCCTATTTGTCTAACGATGCTAATAGCGTGCTCACCAAAGCCATGGATACTGCCAAGCAGATGGGCGACGAATTTGTCAGCGTAGAACCTATCTTGTTGGCGCTGTTGACCGTGAATAGTACTGCCAGCCGTATCCTTCGCGATGCGGGTTGCAACGAGAAAGACATGCGGGCTGCGATTCAAGAGCTACGCCAAGGACAGAAGGTGCAGAGTCAGAGTGGTGACGAGAATTTCCAAAGTCTTGATAAATACGCCAAAAATCTGGTAGAGCAAGCACGCTCAGGCAAACTCGATCCTGTCATTGGACGTGATGAGGAAATACGTCGCGTGTTGCAGATTCTATCGCGCCGTACCAAGAACAACCCTATATTAATAGGTGAACCAGGTACTGGTAAGACCGCTATCGTAGAGGGATTGGCTCAGCGTATAGTACGTGGAGATGTACCTGAGAATCTGAAAGACAAACAACTCTACTCACTCGATATGGGTGCGCTGGTGGCTGGTGCGAAATATAAAGGTGAGTTTGAAGAACGACTCAAAAGCGTCATCAACGAAGTGACCAAGAGCGAAGGACGCATCATCCTTTTCATCGATGAAATACATACCCTCGTGGGAGCAGGTGGAGGCGAAGGAGCTATGGATGCAGCAAACATCCTTAAACCAGCATTGGCTCGTGGCGAACTGCGTGCCATTGGTGCTACTACGCTCAATGAGTATCAGAAGTATTTCGAGAAGGATAAGGCATTGGAACGCCGTTTCCAAACCGTCATGGTAGATGAACCAGATGAGCTCAGCGCCATTTCTATCCTGCGTGGACTAAAAGAACGCTATGAAAACCACCATAAGGTGCGTATTCAAGACGATGCCTGTATTGCCGCCGTGAAACTCTCCGAACGATACATTAGTGACCGCTTCCTGCCTGATAAAGCCATCGACTTGATGGATGAGGCTGCAGCCAAACTACGTATGGAGCGCGACTCTGTACCTGAAGAACTCGATGAAATCACTCGACGCCTCAAACAACTGGAGATTGAACGTGAAGCCATCAAACGCGAAAACGATCAGCCCAAACTACAACAACTCGACAAGGATATTGCCGAGTTGCGCGATCAAGAAAAACAATATCGTGCAAAATGGGAGGGAGAAAAAGCGTTGGTCAACAAGATACAAGAGGACAAACAGCAGATAGAAAACCTCAAACTGGAGGCTGAACGTGCTGAACGTGAGGGTAACTACGAACGTGTGGCAGAAATCAGATACAGCAAACTCAAAATGCTCGAAGATGATATCAAGCACATTCAGGAACAACTCAAGAGCACACAGGGCGGAGAAGCTATGGTGCGCGAAGAAGTGACCGCCGACGATATTGCAGAGGTGGTAAGCCGTTGGACCGGCATTCCTGTAACTCGTATGATGCAGAGCGAACGTGAGAAACTGCTCCATCTGGAGGAAGAACTCCATCATCGGGTTATCGGACAGGATGAGGCCATTCAAGCTGTGAGTGATGCCGTGCGCCGCAGTCGTGCTGGTCTGCAAGACCCTAAACGGCCAATAGCATCGTTTATCTTCCTCGGTACTACCGGTGTTGGTAAAACCGAACTCGCCAAAGCGTTGGCAGACTATCTGTTCAACGATGAAACCATGATGACGCGTATTGATATGAGCGAATATCAAGAGAAATTCAGCGTTTCACGCTTGATTGGTGCGCCTCCGGGATATGTTGGCTATGATGAGGGCGGACAACTGACAGAGGCCGTGCGTCGCAAACCATATTCTGTGGTGCTCTTCGATGAGATAGAGAAGGCCCACCCAGATGTGTTCAACATCCTGTTGCAGGTGCTCGATGACGGTCGCCTTACTGACAACAAAGGACGTACGGTAAACTTTAAGAACACCATCATCATCATGACGTCAAATCTGGGTAGCCAGTTTATCCAGCAGGAGTTTGAGAAACTCAACGCCACCAACCGAGAAAGCATCATCGCCAATACGAAGATGCAGGTGATGGATATGTTGAAAAAGACCATCAGACCGGAGTTCCTCAACCGTATCGACGAGACCATCATGTTCTTGCCGCTTACCAAAGCGGAAATAGCAAACGTGGTTCGGCTCCAGATGAATGCGGTCAAGAAGATGCTCGAACCACAGGGCTTTACGCTCCGCGTTACCGATGCAGCTATCAACTATCTTGCCGATCAGGGATACGACCCCGAATTTGGTGCTCGACCTGTAAAGCGTGCCATCCAACGACTGGTGCTCAACGACCTGTCGAAAAGGATATTGGCCGAGGAAGTCAGTCGCGAACAGCCAATCACAATCGACGCCAACGGTGCAGGATTGCAGTTCCGCAACTGATCAACGGACAGTATATCATCAATCATTCTGTTACGGTATCGCCTGTAATACATACAGACGGTATCGTTTTTTTTGTTTGTAGAGTACTCTCGTTCGGGAACAAAAAAGAAATTTGCGTATTTCTTTTTGTATTCCGCTCACTTATTCGTACCTTTGACGCTACGCATCCAAGGTACTCTCGTTCGGGAATAACAAAGAAATTTGCGTATTTCTTTTTGTATTCCGCTCACTTATTCGTACCTTTGTTCCCATAATATTAATAATGTATAATGCAATATGAAGAATCTTTTGACCCGTACATCAATACGCAAATATAGTGATAAACCAGTTGAAGAAGCCTTGCTCGACCGCTTGATGAATGAGGCGGCACGAACACAAACCATGGGAAATCTACAACTCTATAGTGTTGTGGTGACTCGTTCCGACGAAATGAAACGAAAACTCGCACCTGCACATTTCAATCAACCCATGGTGACTGAGGCGCCGGTAGTACTCACCATCTGTGCCGATTTCCATCGCACATCTGTCTGGGCACGTCAGCGAAAAGCCGTTCCTGGGTACAATAATTTCCTGTCGTTTGTCAATGGAGCCATCGATGCACTACTCTATACGCAGACTCTCTGCAATCTTATGGACGAAGAGGGACTCGGTTACTGCTACTTAGGAACTACCGTCTATATGCCACAGATGATTATCGATACACTCAATCTGCCGCAACAAGTAGTACCTTTGGCAACTCTGACCGTTGGATGGCCTGCCGAAAAACCACAGCAGACTGACCGACTGCCCTTGGATAGCTTTGTCCATCGGGAGACCTACCACGACTATACGGCTGATGACATCAACAGATACTATCAATTGAAAGAGAGTTTGGAAGAAAACCAAAACTTCTGCAAAATCAACAATAAAGAGACTTTGGCGCAAATATTTACCGATATTCGCTATACGAAGAAAGATAATGAGGCGATGTCTGCCGGACTCATGGAAGTGCTCCGCAAACAGGGTTTCATGGAATAAAATAGCTCATGAAAAAACAAGTAAAGACTGCATCTGCCTTTCTGATGCTTATATTGGGCCTCGTCATTCTGGCCATGACAACCTGTCGCGGATCTCATAACAAGCCGCAACAGGTTGCCAACGATACACTCGGAGTGATGGTCATGCAGATACAGAAATGTAGCAGACTCTATACTGCCGAGGCTCAGGTGCGTAAAATAGTGACGCAAGACGATCAGATGCGCTTGCAGGGATCTATCTTCAGTCATAAGTTTGACGTTCATGTACCTGGTTCTGAACGAAAAGTTGCAATCCCCATCGATGCTACTGTTAAGGCTTACATTGACTTTGGATCTTTCAGCAAAGAGAATGTGGTGCGACATGGCGACAGAATAGAGATAATCTTGCCAGACCCGCAGATGGTGATGACCAGCAGCCGTATAGACCACGAACACATGAAAGAACATGTGTCATTGGCTCGCAGCAACTACTCTGATAAAGAACTGGCGCAACTCGAACAGCAAGGACGCGATGCCATCATCAAGGATATTCCCCAGCTGGGACTTATAGAAACGGCGCGACTTAGTGCTGCCAATATCCTAATACCGATGCTGAAGGATATGGGCTTTGCCGAACAGCATGTTACGGTGACTTTTAGAAAAGATTTCAATGTCGACAAACCACAGTTGAAAGTGGTGTCCTCTGACGTCGAACAACAATAGTGATGAATTATGATACGAACAATAAAACGAATCGGCATCTGTCTTATCCTATTAGCCTTTCTGGCTTTTGGAGGATGGGTGTTCTGGATGAACAAGGATAACGAGGTGGCTGTAGAACCACAACAGCAAGTGGAACTATCGCCTACACAGGTGCGCTCCATAGAGGCAATAGGTCAATGGGAGTTTCTTGCCGTTAGCGACGAAGAATTGGTGGATACTATTCGCAAAGGCTTCTTCTACGACGATCAGTTGACACGAATCTATTATGGCACACTTCGCCTGGGGGTTGATATGAGTCGGGTACAGGAAGGATGGGTCACCATGCGTGGCGATACTATTGTCTGTACGTTACCTCCTGTGCAGTTGCTCGATAAAAATTTCATAGACGAAGCGCGTACACGTTCTTTTTATGAGAGTGGGAAATGGAGTAATGCCGACCGCGAAGCACTCTATCTTAAGGCTTGCGACATGATGCGTCGTCGCTGTCTGACCGCTCAGAATATGAATACCGCACGTGACAACGGGCGCACACAGTTCCGACATTTGCTTCAAACCATGGGCTTTGACAAGGTCGTGGTTAAGTATGAAGATAATTAATCAGACAGTTCCAATAGCCTTATGACCCAATTGGCGATAATCTGTTTTTATGGTCTATAAAAAACAAATAGATCATTATAGGTGTGTTTAATCCGCGGTCATGCATGTAATATAATGACCGATTGAAGATAGATAAGTGAAAAGGGAAGAGCTATGCTCTTCCCTTTTCTCAGATGATTATTGTACCAATCGGTCTTGGCAACCGAAATGGAATGATGATAATATCTTTTCTTTTTTGGTCTTATTCAAACAATCAGACTTTGTGATTATTCAACCACGATGGGCTTGTATTTTGGAACGAGCACCTTCATAATAGTCCAACCAATGATGTAAGCTATGGCACAGATGCAGAAAACAATCATGTAGCCTGCAGGTTTGCCTTCAAAACCGAAGAAGGTGAAGTCTGCACCCTGCTGTTCTGCATAGGTAAAGAGTTTACCCGAACATTTGTTGATAAGCATCGACCCCAGTCCTCCAGCCATAGCACCGATACCGGTAATAGTGGCAATAGTAGATTTCGGGAACATGTCGCCAATGGTTGAGAACAGGTTGGCTGACCATGCCTGATGACCTGCACCTGCAAGGCCAATGATGATGGCGGGCCACCATGCGGGGTCGATAGGAGAAGCCTCCCATGCTGCCAGAGGCTGAGCAAGCAGAGCAGTCATCGGGAAGAATGTGAAGAGCAACATAGCACGCATGCGACCTGCATAGGCTCCCATACCCTTCTTCTCAACAAAGTATTTGGGCAGATATCCACCAAAGATGGACAATACGGTTACTATGAAATAGAGGGTGAAGATGAGCAACTGGCCCATACCTGACGATGATTTGTAGCCAAACTGGTCAGAGAAATAGGCAGGAGCCCAGAACAGGAAGAACCACCATACACCGTCGGTCATGAATTTACCCACGATGAATGACCATGTCTGACGATAAGTGAAGCAGTTGAGGAAGCTGATCTGTGGACCTTCGTCGTCTGCATCCTTAGGATCAGCATCGGTTTCGACATCCTGATTGATATAAGTGAGCTCTGCAACATTCACATGGTTGCTCTTGTTGGGTTTCTCATAGAATACTACCCAGAAGCCCATCCATACAAAACCGAGCACACCGATGATGATGAATGCCATCTCCCAACCGAACCACTCTGCCAATGGGGGAATAGACAGCGGGGCGACAAGAGCACCTACTGATGCACCGGCATTAAAGATAGATGTGGAAAATGCACGGTCTTTTTTCGGGAAATACTCGGCTGTTACCTTAATAGCGGCAGGGAAGTTTCCTGATTCACCCATCGCCAATACCGAACGGCAGAACAGGAAGAGATATACGCTGATGGTGGCTATCGACAAGGCTGTGGCAGATCCAGCTTGTACGGCACGAAGTGCTTCTACCGAGTCAAGACCTTCATACTTCATCGTTATCCAACCGCATACTGCATGGAGACATGCACCCAGCGACCATACGAAGATAGACCAAAGGTATCCTTTCTTAGTGCCCATCCAGTCGATAAACTTACCGGCAAACAGACAGAATACGGCATACAGGATGGAGAATACTGCCGTAATCGTACCATAATCGTCGTCGGTCCAATGAAATTCAGGAGCGATAAAGTCCTTCCAAGTCAAGGAAAGCACTTGTCGGTCCATGTAGTTGATGGTTGTTGCAAAGAACAACATCGAGCAAATTACCCAACGGTAATTGGTCATTTTTGTGGTCTGTACAGAACTCATATTATTGTTTTTATTGATGTTTTAGCGTAGTTTGAATGCAAAGTTACTAATAAAAAATGAGAAAAAAAACGAGTGTGTGGACCTTTTTCACGTAAACGATAACGTTTAGAAGATTGTCCACACACCCGATTGTGTTGTATGTTAGTCTTGGAAATAGACTTTCTTTACGCGATTGCTCACACCAGTTAGTACTTCATAAGGTATGGTGTCGAGCACATCGCTCAGTACTGTTACCGGCAAATGTTCGCCGAATATCTCTACGCTGTCGCCTTCCTTACAGTCAATATCAGTCACATCAATCATAGCTACGTCCATGCAGATATTACCAACATAAGGTGCTTTCTGTCCATTCACCAAACAATAGCAGGCGCCACGACCTAAGTGTCGGTTCAGTCCGTCGGCATAACCGATGGGGATAGCGGCTATGATGGAGTCACGCTCCAATATACCACGGCGGCTGTAGCCTACGGTTTCGTCCTTCGGCACATGGTGCATTTGTAGTATGGTAGTCTTCAGCGTGCTGACGGTATGTAGTATTCTATTGTCGCGAGGATCGATGCCGTAGAGTCCAAGTCCCAGTCGGCACATGTCGAGTTGGCGTTCTGGAAAGTGTTCGATACCTGCAGAGTTGTCTATATGACGCAGTATCTTGTGAGAGAAGGCTGCTTGCAACTTACTGCTTCCTGCATCAAATTTACGGAACTGCTCTGCTGAGAAAGCATCAAAGTCATCGCTGTCGCTACCTACGAAATGCGAGAACACCGAACGGGGGATGATGGCACTCTGTTGTTTCAGTCGGGCTATCAACTCATCGATATCTTTTTCTGGATCGAATCCAAGTCGATGCATACCTGTATCGAGCTTGATATGTACAGGCCAGCCGGTAATACCTTCTTTTTCTGCGGCATGGATAAGTGCATCCATCAAGCGGAATGAATATACTTCAGGCTCAAGATCATAGTCAAACATGGTCTTGAATGCAGTCATTTCGGGGTTCATGATAATGATATTCTGTGTGATTCCGTTGCGACGTAGGGTAACACCTTCATCGGCAACTGCCACAGCAAGATAATCCACGCAATGGTCTTGTAGGGTTTTTGCCACTTCTACAGCTCCTGCGCCGTAGGCATCGGCTTTTACCATACATACCAGTTTTGTCTTAGGTTTGAGGAACGAACGATAGTAGTTCAAGTTTTCAACTACCGCATTGAGATTCACTTCGAGTATGGTCTCATGAACTTTCTGTTCCAGCAGTTCGGTCAATTGGTCGAAACCAAAGGCTCGTGCGCCTTTCAGCAGTATCACTTCATCGTGTAACGAATGGAATGTTTCACTCTGTACAAACTGATTGGCATCGGTAAAGAAAGCCTTATCAGCAATGGTGATACAATCAGCACATTTCATAAGCATCGGACCAATGCCGATAAAGCGTGCCACACCGCGTTGCTGACAGAGGTTGTTGACTTCGTTATACAGCTCGAAATCACTTTTTCCACTCTGTTGTATGTCGCTCAGTATGAGTGTGCGCTTACGGCCCTGATGGTCTGGACGCCGGTTCATGAAGTCGAGTGCGATATCAAGCGAGTTCACATCTGAGTTGTAGGAATCGTTGATGAGGGTACAGCCATGGCGACCTTCCTTCACTTCAAGGCGCATTGCTACTGGTTCGATTGCCTGCATACGCAAGTCAAGGTCTTCGTTTGTCACACCGAGATAGCGTGTTGCTGCAGCACAGGCTATGGAACATTCCACCGATGCTTCATCGATAAATGGCAGATGATATATTCCGCGTTCTCCTTTATATATATAAGCCACTTCTGTCAAACCGGGTTTTTCGTTAGAAGGCTTAACGCTTGTCACATAGAAAGGCGCCGATTCGTTCTCACGGCTCCATCCTATTTTCTCACCGTCATAGCCGGAACGGCGTATACAACGGCTCACGGTGTTGTCGTCGCTATTATAGAAAATCACCTTTGCTCCGTGGAACAGATGGAGTTTCTCTGTACATTTCTCATCCATAGAGCGGAAATTCTCCTGATGTGCATCACCAAGGGATGTCAAGATGCCAATGGTGGGCTGGATGATATCGCGCAGACTTTCCATCTCTCCTGGTTGGCTGATGCCTGCCTCAAACACACCAATGTCTGTTTGTTCCGACAGCAACCATACCGACAGGGGCACGCCAATCTGCGAATTATAGCTACGTGGTGAACGGGTTACTGTCATTTGTGGGGAAAGCAGTTGGTACAGCCATTCCTTGACCATGGTCTTTCCGTTCGAACCGGTGATGCCCACAATGGGGATATTAAACTCATCACGATGGCGTTCTGCCAAGCGCTGCAAGGCAGAAAGGGTAGAGGGTACAATCAGAATGTTTGCATCGGTATATGTTGTAAGGTCTTCACCTTCCACTTGCAACTTTTCCACAACAAAGTTACGAACACCTCGTCGGTAGAGGTCTTTGATATAGCGATGTCCGTCGTTGCGCTGTGATTGCAGTGCAAAGAACAGCGATTCTTCGGGGAAACACAACGAACGGCTGTCGGTAAGCAACCATCCTATCTGAGCATCGGTATTACCGATACGACGCGCGCCAATAAGCGTGGTAATCTTTTCAATAGAGTAAATCATAACGCAAAATTACCATATTTTTTTCTTAGTTCTTCTACTTTTAACATAGTTTTATTCATAAAAGTGCGATAAGCTTCTGATTCTGGCGCAAAAGGCTTATGTCCTAGTGCCTGTCTTACAGGTTGCCATTCGCTTAGAAACTGTCGGGCACGATCGCTGAGATATGTTTCACAGAGTCGTTCCCAAATATAATCCACTGCTTGCTCAGAGGGATGGAGCATGTCTGCGGCATAGAAACGGTAGTCGCGCAACTCATCGTTGACAATCTCGTAGGCAGGGAAATAGTGCACATTTGGCATTTTCGCCACTTCGTCGGCTGCCAGTAATAGGGTGGCTTTCGACAGTTGGCTGCCATGGTAACCGTATTTCCTATAGCGGATAGGACTGACTGTTAGCACCACTTCCACATCGGCACTGCGACTTTGCAATAGTGCTATGGCTTGTCGCAGATAGTCGGCACACTGACTGACCGTCAATGTTTCCTCTTGAAAGAGGTGGTGTGGGCGTTTCTCGCAGTTATCTACAATTTCGCCAGTTTCCTTCAACCGATACACATGGTTGGTGCCGAGTGTGAAGAAGGCCACGGGGAAAGTATCGCTGGTTCGCATCACCGTATGGAGAATGGATACTGGATTATACATCACACCATAGGGATTGACCGTCGCACGAAACTTATTTTCCACAAACCGCTGACCGATATTGTCGGCAAAGCAAGAGCCTACAAGCAGTATCTGTTCTAAGGGCTCTATGCGGAATGATGGTTCCGTGATAGTGACAGGTGTTCTGAAATCCATATATCAGTTTCTATTATTTTATGAATACGTTCTTAGTTTCTATGACTTGGCTTGTCGCTGGCGACGAATATATTCAGCAATCAATACCACAATCAGCAAGAGCATGATGCCCATAGCAATATAGGCGATGGTTTCAGTATGTGTGATGCTCTTCGGTTTAAAGGTGAGCACCACCTGATGGTGTCCGGGCTTCACGTTCAAGGCACGGAGCACATAGTTGACACGTCCCAGCTCTTGTTGCTCGCCGTCTACTGTGGCAGTCCATCCTGGATAGTATATTTCAGAGAATACCACCACTCCGCCTTTGCCCGACTGCACTTCGTAGGTCAGTTCGTTGGGTTGATAGTTCTTGAGTGTGACAAGGCTAACAGCATCTTGCTGTGTGCTGTTGCCCAATATATCCTTGAACTTGCTGTCAGCAACTGCATGATGACGCAGGTCAATCTTATCGAGTGCGTCAATCTCGGCATTGGCATTCTCCACATAATCCACTTGGTCCACAAACCAAGCATTGCCATAGCGGTATGGGTTTTCTATCGGTACCGTTTGGTTGGCTTGCAGTGGCAGAATGAAATATTTGGTGTTGAGCATGTTGAGCACTGGATAAATCGAGTCGCCATTTACTTTGGTCATATCACCCTGTGCCTTGTTGAAAGCTGTTGCGAGACCTTGAATCTCCTTTTTGATATGTTCGTCAATGAGCTCCTGATAACGGCGCAACTTAGCAGCATGGTATCCGCCGATACTCTTCAGGTAGAAACTTGTCTCGTTTTCGTTGAAGGTGTCGCCTGCCAGATTGAGCACACGGAAGTCGAGTGTCTTGTCCTGTAGGATATGGTCAATGGCAGCCGACTTCTGTACAGGTTCTTCACGTACCGTCTTTGAAACAAACATTTCATCGTTGAGGTATCGTTTGTTCACTTGCCACATGTCCACCAGACAGAGCACAACCAATGCTCCCACGAGCCATTCCTTGCGTATTTTCTTCATGCTGAATAGAAGCAGTAGTGCAGTACCGATAGCAATGATGACAAATGATCGAATGCAGTCGGCAGTGAATACGGCTTTGTGCATAGCGGCCAGACTTGGCAAGATGCGCGGATATATATTCTGCTGATAGTTGGCAAGCATATCGGGATAGTTGCCCAACACATTTGTCAATTGAGCGTTGAGTCCATTGATGGCATCTGCATCGTGTATGGAATTGAAGTCAAAGAATACGTCTGGCAGTATCGCAAACAATAGTGCCAGTCCACCGGTAAGTCCGAATGAAAGATAGAACCACTTCTTCTGTGTTTTCAGTATTTCGGGTTCATCCACTATTTTTTTCAGTGCCAACATGGCAAGCAGTGGAATGGTAAATTCAGCAATGACAAGAATAGATGCCACCGTTCGGAACTTAGCATACATCGGCACATAATCGAGGAAGAAATCGGTAAACGGCATGAAGTTTCTACCCCATGATAGGAGGATAGAAAGAATAGTGACTGCCAGTAATGCCCACTTCATGGGGCCTTTGACGATAAACAGTCCGAGGATAAACAGCATCAATACAAAGGCACCGACATATACAGGTCCTGCAGTCATAGGCTGTGTACCCCAGTATTCCGAGAAACTGCCGTAGATATTCATGTTGAATGTATTCTGGAAGAAGTCGCTCACCTCTGCATCTGCTTTTTTCATGGCAGTGGGATCAGAGGCAATGCTCACGCTGGCACCACCTTTAGTGTTGGGCACCAACAGGGTCCAAGTCTCGTCTATTCCGTAGCTCCATTGTGTGATATAGTCACGATCCAGTCCGCTTGATGTTTGGTTAGCGGTATTCTTCTTCACCAGTTCGCTTTGTCCACGCATCGTCTCCTTGCCATACTGCCATGTATGGTAGAGGTTCGACATGTTGATGCAAATACCGATTGTAGCACCCGCTATACATACACCAGTAGCTTTAGCCAGATGTTTCCAGTCTTTCTTCATCGCACCTTCTATGATGAAGGCAATAGCCATTGCTACTACAACAAACAGGTAATAGTAGGTCATCTGTACATGATTTGCCAATACCTCCAGTGCAGAGAATAGTGCAGTGACCAGGAGTCCCAGCATATATTTTCGCCTATAAGCCAATACTACACCGGCAATCATCGGTGGTAGATAAGCCAGTGCAATGACTTTCCAAATGTGTCCAGCGGCAATGATGATAAAGAAGTAGCTGGAGAATGCCCATACAACAGCGCCCAGTGTAGCAAGATACCATCTGAAATCGAATGCTCTCAACAGAATATAAAATCCCAATAGATAGGCAAACACATACCATACGTTTTCCGGCAGCCATAGATGGTAGGCATTGCCCACTTGTGCAATGGTGTCGGTACTATGATATGATGGCGACGTCTGATAGGTAGGCATACCTCCGAAGAGCGAATTGGTCCATCTTGTGCGTTCTCCTGTACGTTGATAATACTCTGATGCTTCCTGTCCGGCGCCACGTCCTGCCGATGAGTCGTGCCGGTATAGGATACGTCCTTCAATATCTGCAGGGAAGAAATAGGCAAACGATATTGCCGCAAACAAAATCACTACCAAGATGTCTGGTAGCCACTGTTTCAAACTTTTCATAACCGTTTTGTTTTTGTTTCTGAGTGCAAAGATAACCATTTTACACAAATTTTCGTAACTTTGCATGCATAAATCAATAGAAACAAAACATGAAAATAGGAATTATCGTTGCAATGGACAAAGAATTGCAACAATTACAACACCTCTTCACCGATGGCAACGTGGTTGTTGAGAAGTGTGGCATTGGTAAGGTCAATGCAGCTTTAGGTGCTGCCGAAATGATTCGCAGGCACCATACCGATGTCATTGTGTCGAGTGGATGTGCTGGTGGCAACGGCGATGATATCCATGTTCAGGATGTTGTGGTAGGTGCAGAAGTGAGTTACCATGATGTGTATTGCGGTACTTCAATCGATCAAACCACTGTTTATGGTCAGGTGCAGGGAATGCCTGCCCGTTATAAAGCCGATGGACAATTATTGGCGAAAGCCTGTCGAGTGAAGTGTGAAGGCTTTTCTGTCCATCCCGGATTGATTGTCACTGGCGATTGGTTTGTTGATTCCAAAGACAAGATGCGTGACATCATCAGCCATTTCCCCGAAGCCAAAGCCGTTGATATGGAGTCGGCAGCCATTGCCCAAACGTGCTATAAGTATGGAGTACCCTTCATCTCGTTTCGTGTGGTGAGTGATATTCCTCTTCGCGATACCGATGCTTCCATGTATCATGACTTTTGGAATACCATTGCCGAAAACTCTTTTCAAGTAACCAAGACATTTGTAGAATCGCTATATGAATAAGATACCCAGTTTTACGATAGACCATGAGCGTTTGCTCCGTGGCATCTATGTGAGTCGCAAAGACCAAGTAGGTGGTGAGACCGTTACCACTTTTGATATCCGTATGAAGGAGCCCAACCGTGAACCCGTGCTCCACAACGGTGCCATCCATACTATCGAACATCTTGCTGCTACCTATCTGCGCAACGATGCTGAATGGAAAGATCGCATCATCTATTGGGGACCGATGGGCTGTCTGACTGGTAATTACCTTTTGATTCGTGGTGATTACGAGAGTCGTGACATCCTCGATCTCATGCGCCGCACCTTCCGTTTCGTTGCAGATTATGAAGGTGAGATACCCGGTGCTGCACCTCGCGATTGCGGCAACTGGTTGCTCCACGACCTTCCCATGGCACGTCTTGAAGCCCGCCGATATGTAGAAGAGGTTCTCGATCATGCTACTGATGAGAACCTCCACTATCCGGAATAACCCAGACTTATTGTTTATCCTCCATCGGTCTGTTTGCCGATGTGGGATATATCCGATTCATATATCCTCGGTTACGACTTATTAGCCTTTTTGCGCTGGTCGTGGTCGAGGATAATTTTACGCATACGCATTGACTTAGGAGTAACCTCTACGAGTTCGTCTTCCTTGATATACTCCAAGCACTCTTCGAGCGACATCACAGTCTTTGGTATGATGCGAGCCTTATCGTCCGAACCTGAAGCACGTACGTTGGTCAGCTGTTTGGCTTTTGTCACATTCACCACAAGGTCGTTGTCGTGAACATGTTCGCCGACTACCTCACCGTAATATACATCTTCGCCTGGATCGATGAAGAACTTACCACGGTCTTGCAACTTGTCGATAGAGTAGGCGAAAGCAGTTCCAGTTTCCATGGCAATCATAGAACCGTTGGAACGGCGCTCTATATCGCCCTTGTAAGGTTGATATTCTTTGAAGCGGTGTGCCATGATAGCCTCACCTTGCGATGCTGTCAATACATTGGTACGCAGTCCGATAATGCCTCGTGAAGGGATATTAAATTCGATATCCACACGTTCTCCGAGATTGATCATCGAGGTCATGTCGCCTTTGCGTCGTGTCACCATGTCAATCATCTTAGAGGCAAATTCCTCAGGGACATTGATGGTGAGTTCTTCGATAGGTTCGCATTTCACTCCGTCAATCTCCTTATAGATTACCTGAGGCTGTCCCACCTGCAGTTCATAGCCCTCACGACGCATGGTCTCAATGAGTACCGAGAGGTGCAGCACACCACGTCCGCTTACTATCCAGCGGTCGTTAGCGTCTTCCACTTGCCTTACGCGCAGCGCAAGGTTCTTCTCCAGTTCCTTGTTCAGTCGTTCGCTGATATGTCTTGAAGTCACAAACTTACCCTCTTTACCGAAGAATGGTGAGTCGTTGATAGTGAAGAGCATCGACATGGTAGGTTCGTCGATAGCGATAGGAGGCAGTGCTTCGGGATTTTCTGCATCGCAGATGGTATCACCGATTTCAAATTTCTCCAATCCGATTACGGCACAGATGTCGCCGCAATCTACTTGTTCTGTGCGCTGGTGGCCCATACCATTGAACACGTGCAACTCTTTTATCTTTGTTTTCTCCTGCGAACCATCGCGGTGGCAGATGGTCACTTGCTGTCCGTCTTTCAGATATCCACGGTGTACACGTCCCACAGCGATACGTCCGGTATAGCTGCTGTAGTCCAAACTTGTAATAAGCATCTGTGGAGTGCCCTCAATCTGTTTTGGTGCTGGAATCACCTCAACAATCTTGTCGAGCAGATAAGTGATATCGGTGGTAGGCTTGTTATAGTCTTCGCCCATCCATCCGTTTTTAGCTGAACCATATACTACAGGGAAGTCGAGTTGGTCTTCTGTAGCATCGAGAGAGAACATCAAGTCGAACACCATTTCATATACTTCCTCTGGTCGGCAGTTGGGTTTATCTACTTTGTTCACCACCACGATAGGTTTCAGACCGATTTCCAATGCCTTTTGCAGCACGAAGCGAGTCTGTGGCATAGGTCCTTCAAACGCATCGACCAGTAGCAGACAACCGTCTGCCATGTTGAGTACGCGTTCCACTTCGCCTCCGAAGTCGGAGTGTCCTGGAGTGTCTATGATGTTGATTTTTGTACCTTTCCAGTTAATACTTACGTTTTTGGAAAGGATTGTGATGCCTCTTTCGCGTTCCAAGTCATTGGAGTCCAATACTTGGCTACTTAGGTCTTGTCCCTCACGGAATAAGTTTCCTGCCAGCATCATCTTGTCCACGAGCGTAGTTTTGCCGTGGTCCACGTGTGCGATAATCGCAATGTTACGGATATCCTGCATTCTCTTAATTTTAAAATCGACTGCAAAGGTACGAATAAGTGAGTGAAAAGCAAAAGAAAACGGAAATTTTCTTTCGCTTTTCCGAACGAGAGTACCTTCGTCGCATAGCGTCAAAGGTACGAATAAGTGAGTGAAAAGCAAAAGAAAACAGAAATTTTCTTTGGCTTTTCCGAATGATAGTACCTTCGTCGTGCAGCGCCTACCTCCGTCTTATAGCGTTCAAAGTTCTATCAATATGTGGTTGTTTGACGTTAAAACTTCTCAATGCTGCCTATTCTTTTCTGTTTCTTTTATCGATATTCTCCTCTTATATATCTCGCGTGTGTATGCGCACGCACACGCGCACGCGACGTCATCATTTTGTTACCATCGACCACCTTTTGTTCTAATATGCAGAGATTCAAAAGTATATGGTGTGGTCGATGTTTGGTAATCGATCACCGATCGACCACCATTCGACATCGTTAGAACAATTAAGCAACCGGCAGTTGGGGCATGGAGAATAACAACAAAGGGAAAGGTTGTTGACCTTTCCCTTTGTCTGTATATGGTATGATGATGCTGTTTATTGTTGTTTATTGCTATCGATGGCTTTGATCTTTTCGCGCACCAACTGCACTTGGTCTTTCAATTTCTGTACTTTTCTGTTCATTTCGTCAATGAGTGAATTTCCTTTCTTAGATGACGCATTGAGGAAACCGAGATTGTTTTCGTAGGTCTGCACCTCGTTTTTCAACTGCTCATACTGTCTCATCAATCGTGCCCGCTCGTTGTCGAGGGCGTTTTCACCACGTCCAGCCACCTGTTTGAGGTTGTCTTTGAAATTGTTGAGTCGGCGCTTGGCAGAACTGATGTTCAGTGTCTTGTAGAGTTTATCCAGTATGGCATGATATTCTTCATAGATTTTGTCCTTCTCTTTGTAGGGTACATGACCTACGGCTTGATATTCTGCCACGAGTTTCTGCACCTTAGCCTGAAGGTCGTCGCCAGCTTGTTCGGTGAGCGCTTTGAGTTGCTCCACAATTTCGCGCTTCTTGTTGAGGTTCTGGTGCTCCGCGCTTCGTGTGCCCGCTCCAGCAGCATTAGCCGCTTCGAAGAACTTGTTGCAGATGCCGTTGAACTCCTGCCACATTTGGTCGCCCATTTTCTTGGGCACAGTACCGATAGTTTTCCACTCTTTTTGCAGATTGATAAACTTATCGCTTGTCGATTTCCAATCGGTAGAATCCTGCAAGGCTTTCGCTTTTTCTATCAGTGCACGTTTCTTATCGGCATTGTTCTTATATTCTTCCTTTCTGTTTCTGAAATATTCAGCTTTGTTTTTGAAGAATTCGTCGCAGGCCTTACGGAAGCGCTCGAAGATTTTGACGTTCATCTTCTGTGGTGCAAAGCCAATGGTTTTCCACTCGGCTTGCAAATCCATAATAGCCTTGGTATGTTTATCCCAATCGTTGCTGTTTTTATTGTCTTCCTTAACGACTGCCTCTATTTTTTCACAGAGTGCAGTCTTGCGGGTGAGGTTTTCTTCCTCTTGTGCCTTTCGTGCATCGAAATACTGCTGGTGCTTCTTGTTGATAACGGTAGATGCAGCTTTGAATCGTGCCCATATTTCTTCGCGTAGCTCTTTAGCCACAGGGCCAGTTTCGCGATACTCTTGATGAAGCTGTTGTAGTTGATGGAATGCACTGATAGCATCGGGTGTTTCAGCGAGTTTCTCCGCAGCTTCGCATAGACGTGTTTTCTTTTCAAGGTTCTTCTTGAAGTCGTATTCGCGTGCTTCACTGTTGAGTTTGAGCAGATCGTAGAACTGTTCCACATAGAGCTGGTAGTTTCGCCACAGTTCGTTGGCTTTTTCTACGGGCACATTTTTTATTTCTTTCCATTCCTCTTGCAGTGCTTTGAAGTCTTTATACGACTTGTTTGCCTCTTCAGGCGATGTAATCATCGCTTTGATTTTCTCTATGATATCGAGTTTCTTCTGCAGGTTGTCTTGTTTTTCCTGCTCCTGCTCGAGGAATAGTTTCTGTCTTCTTTCCTTGATGATGCTCATCTCTGCTTTGAAGGCCTCCTCTGTTTCGTCGGGTACGATTTGGTAGGTGTCGGGGTTTCCTCCATTGGCAATATAATCTTTGAGCTTAGCTTCGCGTTCGGCAGTGTGCAGTTTGTAGAATACCGTTTTGAGGTAATCCACTTCGTCTTTCTGTGGTGCTTCATCGCTTTGTGCTATTTCGCGCACGCGTTCGAGCACTTCCTGTTTGTTCTGATACTGCTTACGCTCGTGCTGTTGCAGTGCATTTTGCTCTGTTTCAGCCGTTGGCTGCTGGATGTTGCGCTCTTGTTCGAGCGTTTGTTCTTGAGAGTCCATCATCTTAATGTTTGAGTTCATGAAAATGGGTTAGAGTACACATAATAGGCTTCAAAAGTACGCAAAATATCTGAAACAGCCTAATTTTATGTCAGAAAATTGATATTTTTTCCCTTAAATGAGTCGTTTATGTCTGAAAACTGCCCATGATGCCACTGATATAATGAGTGACAGAATGATGGCGATGGCGAAGCCTATGGGACTTGTCTCCATGCCGTTGATGAGGTTCATACCGAAGAAACTTGATATGAGTGTGGGTAGCATGAGTATGATGGTTACCGATGTGAGCGTACGCATGATGGTGTTCATGTTGTTGTTGATAATGCTCTGATAGGTATCCATTGTTGATTCGAGAATGTTGGAATAGATATTGGTAGTTTCCCGTGCCTGTGTCATCTCGATGTTTACATCTTCGATGAGGTCGGCGTCGAGTTCGTCAATCTGCAGTTTAAATTTCAGTTTGGAGAGCAGTACCTCGTTGCCACGGATAGATGTGTTGAAGTAGGTGAGTGAGTCTTGCAGTCTTGACAGTCCGATAAGACTCTCGTTGTTTACTTCGCGGTCGAGGTTTCGTTTGGCTTTGTCGATGAGCATAGAGATTTGCTTGAGTCGTTTCAGATACCAAACAGCCGACGACAGGAAGAGTCGGAAAATCATATCGACATGGTCGGTGAATCCCTCAGCTCTTTTTTGCTGGAACGAAACGAAGTCGATCATCATATTGGTTTCGTAGTAGCATACGGTGATGGTGACATCGCGCTTATGGATGATACCCAGTGGCACGGTGGTATATGGCGTACGTGAGCGTACCTCTTTGACGTAGGGGATACGCAGGATGATGAGCATCCAACCATCGTCGTACTCATAACGTGCCCGCTCATCGGTATCGCTGATGTCGGATAGAAAATAATCGGGAATGTTATACTGTTCTTCGAGCAGTTGACTGTCTTCCTCTGTTGGGCATGTAACCTGTATCCAACAGTTGGGCTGCCACTCTTTGATTTGGGTCAGTCCGTTGTTTGTGTTCCAGAATGTCTTCATTGTGCTAATCCTTTTTTGGTGCAAATGACTTTGTGGCAAGAGGATTAGCTGTCTTGCCATGCTGCTCCTCACGCCTTACGAATTGTAATTATCCGCCGGGTAGTCGTCCATTTTATGTTGTTACTTTGGTTTTATTGCTTGCAAAATTACAATAATCAGTTGAAAATGCAAAGGTTTTTTCGTTTTTTCTTTCTCTTTAGGCAACAAAAAAGTCAATGGCAGACACATCAGGTGTCTGCCATTGACGGGTATGATACGGTCTTTCGGTGCTGTTTGTTTGCATGCACCGACCGTTGGTTGTTATTTCTCAGGAATATCAGCCAGTGTTTTCTTGAGCAGTTGCCAGAAGGGTTCCACGGTGCTGATGAGTGCGCGTTCGGTCGTGGTGTGAGGTGATTCGAGCGTCGGGCCGAGGCTCACCACATCGAGGTGTGGGTATTTGCCGAGTATGACGGAGCACTCCAGTCCGGCGTGTACTACCTGTACGACACCGTCTTTTCCAAACAGCTCCTTATACTCTTTGAGCAGCAGACCGAGGATTTCTGAGTCGGGGTTGGGGTCCCAACCGGCATAATCGCCTGTAGCTTCTACCTTCATGCCAGCCATGTTGAAGCAGCTTTCGAGGGTCTTCACGAGATTCTCTTTCATGTCTTCGCGGCTTGAGCGTACGAGAATCTTCATGGCAGTCTTACCCTCCGCAATGTCGATGATGGCAAGGTTGCTCGATGTCTCTACTACGTCGAGATAGTGGGGAATCATGCGGAACACACCATTGTGGCAAGCGTAGATGACGTTGATGAGATTGTCTTGCAGTTCTACGGGCACCTGTTTGGCTGGTGTTGCCACTTCTTCTACGGTCAACTGGATGTTCTTTTCAATGGGAGCATACTCCTCTTGGAAGTCGGCGAGCCAGTCGGCAGCCAGTTCTTTGAGTGCCTCTACATTCTCTTTCGGAAGGGTGAGCACCACTTCAGCCTTGAATGGAATAGCATTGCGCATGTTTCCGCCGTGCCATGAAGCCAGCCGTGCTTCGGTCTCTTCGATGGCTTCGCGCACAAAGCGCACCATCATCTTGTTGGCGTTGCCGCGTCCTTCTTGGATTTCCAGGCCGCTGTGTCCGCCGCGGAGTCCCTGCAGTGTCACCTTAACGGCAGCATCTGTGGGGTCGGTATCCACTTCCTGATAGTCGAGCGTGGCAGTAACATCCACTCCACCAGCCGAACCAATGACAAATTCGCCCCATAGCTCGGTATCGAGATTGAGCAGGATATCGCCATGGAGTTCGCCACTGGGCAGGTTGTTGACACCCACCATGTGGGTCTCCTCATCGGCAGTGATGAGTGCTTCCACAGGTCCGTGCACGAGCGATTTGTCTTCCATTACCGCCATGATAGCTGCTACGCCGAGTCCGTTGTCAGCTCCGAGTGTGGTGTTTGTGGCTTTCACCCATTCTCCGTCAATCCATGGTTGGATGGCATCGGTCTCGAAATTGTGTGGTGAGTCTGGTGTTTTTTGTGGCACCATGTCCATGTGAGCCTGTAGGATGACGCCTTTTCTGTTTTCCATGCCCGGTGTGGCAGGTTTGCGGAAAACGATATTTTCTGCTGGGTCCTTGAATGCTTCGACCCCAACCTGTTTGCCGAAGTCGAGTAAGAACTGCTGAATTTTCTCCAGATGTCCACTTGGGCGTGGTACTTGTGTCAGGGCGTAGAAGTTTTTCCAGATGCACTGTGGATCCAGTTTTGTGATTTCGTTCATAGTCTTTGAAATTTTATAATTTGTTGAACAATGTTGTTTCTGATGTTTTTCCCCCGATGCTGTTGTGACGATGGGTAAAGGCAAGCGCGATGCAGGCATAGATGCCGAGTGCCACCACGAGTAGTGTCTGTATGGTGTGTACGATAAACACGAAGCAGAGTGCCTGCGTGTCTGCCACGCCGTAGAGTATCAGCATGGTCTTTACGGCAAAGTGCCAGGGCCCGGCTCCGTTGGGTGTCGGTACGATAACTGCAATGCTTCCTACGATGAAAGTGACCATGGCACATCCTATGCCGAGGTTTGCTGTGAAGTCGAAACAGAAGAATGTGAGGTAATAGTGTAGGAAGTAGCTCAGCCAAATGGCAACGGTAAAGACGATGAACAGTGGCACATTGGCTACGTCTTTGAGCGAGATGACTCCTTGCCAAATGCCTTTCAGCGTGGCTTTCACCTTATCGTAGAACGAGAGTTTGCGCAGCAGAAAGTGGAGCAACACCATCAGTGCCAGCAGACAGATAGCCACCACGAAGTAGCCTGTCCATGAGAAATTGTGGAGAATGGTGCTGAGGTTGGTGCCTGTCTTATGGAAAAACATGCCGAAAGTGCTCATTTCGAAGAGCAAAACCACAGCGGTTATGCCCATGACGAGTAGTGAGTCGATGGCGCGCTCGGTGACCACCGTCCCCAATGCCTTAGGAAACGAGATGTTGTCGTAGCGCTTCAACACGCCGCAGCGAGTAAACTCGCCCACGCGCGGCACGATGAGTGAGGCTGCATAGGATAGAAAAACGGCATGAATGCTGACGGAGTGGCGAGGGTGCTCGCCCATTGGTTCGAGCGTTTGACGCCATCTCCACCCTCTGAACATCTGTGCGAGTATGCCGAAAGGAAAGGAGAGAAGCATCCACGTCCAGTCCATTTCGTCGGTCATAACGTGTTGCATCTCTTGCCAGTTTTCCCCACGATACATCCAATAGAGTATCGCTCCGCCCAGCACAAGAGGCATCAGTATCTTGATGATGATGTTTGTTGTCTTCATGTTTCCGTAGGCAAAGGTACGAATAAGCGAGCAGAATAAAAAAGAAAAAAGCAATTTTCTTTTTTATTCTTGAGCGTGAGTACCTTGGGCGCGTAGCGCCAAAGTCTGTTTCTCCTCCCTCCCTACACCTTATTATAGAATATACTGCCGTATGAAGCACTATGAATCCGATATTCCCCAGCTATATAGTTACATTTCCGTGAAGATGTATTGATACATGTCAAATCTTTGATATGGGTCAAAGAATAGGGTATTTTCGTGTTGTTTGCGCACACAATGCTTGCAAGATTGATATTTAGTGCGTACCTTTGCATCGCATTAAGAGAAATGCACAGGATAACAATTACAGGATAACACAAATTAAAAAGAAAGGAAGAACATGACTTTAGTATTGTTAATTGTGGCTGTTGTAGCCATTACGATTGCTGAGGCAGTCAGAGTGAACAACAAGGTTAATCTTGGTAAGTAACTCATTTAAGAGATGAAAAAAACGAGGCGAGCCTTCGGGCAGACCTCAAAGTAATAACAAAACACAAAGAAAGGATAACTATTATGGTAGTATTTGAAATTATGGCAATTGCCACTGTTCTCTGCGCTGCAGCTGTTGCAACAGGTGTAGTAATCGATATGAAGTTGCAGAACAAAATCTAAAAACGTACGCGCGACATCTTTGTCGCAGTACAAATCGAAAATCAACAAACATGATGATAATGGGGAAGTTGCCTAAGGGCGACTTCCCCTTTTTAGTGTGTTGTGGTATCATGACGATGATAAGTGATATTTGTCAATAGATCGTGAAACACGTGTAACTTGCAGAAATATAGCATGTTGTTGCGCTTTAGACGGAGTATGGGTGAGCAAATCAAATTGATTTGCCGAGGAAATCAAATTGATTTGCTCAGCAAAATAAATTGATTTGCTGAGGAAAACAAATTGATTTGCTGCCCCAAACAATATTGATAGGGTAGTAATGGGGTATGAATAGATTTGCTTTCGCTATCGTTTTTTGCTAATTTTGCAGTCACAATTAACTCATATCATTTAAACACACGAAGATTATGGCAGTAAAATTTATGTTGGTAAAGGGAGAAATTAAGTCTCGCAATCATTATGGCATGTACTATGCCCACACCATACGTGGTGCAGAATTGACGCTCGAACAGATAGAAGAACGGATACAAGCCAACTGTTCGGCAAAGGTTTCCGATGTGCGGATGGTCATGGCAGAACTCTTTTCCACCATTCGATTGGCATTGAGTGAAGGACAAGTGGTCAACCTTGGCGACTTGGGAAAACTCTATCTCTCAGTGACCAGTAAACCCGTGGAACGCCCGCAAGACTTTCGCGTAGATAAGCACATCACCGGAATTAAGTGCAAATACATCCCCTGTGGACACCGTATGCAGCAGGAAGGCATGAAAGGCAACATCAAAAGACTGCTGACGCAAGGGTGTAAGGCGGTACACGACCGGAAAGCTACACAACGGTCGTTGGACATCTGACCGATAATCCATCATCCACAATGACATCTGCTCAGAGGCGCCCAAGGCGATAGGGTGTATGGACATGAGGGTGGGGTGACGAGGCAAAATAATAGACCTATATATAATAAGTGTTCGCAAAATTTGTGAATATTGAATAATTGTTTTACCTTTGCAAAGTACCTTTAAGGCGCAAGAATGAAACAAGTAAGACCCAAGAAAAACCTCGGTCAGCACTTTCTGATCGACCTCGGCATTGCCAAACGCATAGCCGATACTGTTGATGCATGCCCAGATTTGCCCGTCCTCGAAGTGGGACCCGGCATGGGAGTGATGACTCAATATCTCGTGGAAAAGCCCCGCCCACTGAAAGTGGTAGAGATAGACCGCGAGAGTGTGGCGTATCTGAACGAACATTTTCCTAAACTCAGAGAGAATATACTCGGTGAGGATTTCCTCAGAATGGATCTCACCAAGGTGTTCGATGGCAAGCAGTTTGTATTGACGGGCAATTATCCCTACGATATTTCATCGCAGATATTCTTCAAAATGCTCGACAACCGCAACCTCATTCCTTGTTGCACGGGCATGATACAACGTGAAGTGGCACTCAGAATGGCGAGTGAACCGGGGAACAAGGCATACGGCATTCTCTCGGTACTGACACAGGCGTGGTATGACGTGGACTATCTCTTCACCGTGGATGAAACCGTGTTTAACCCACCGCCCAAGGTGAAAAGTGCGGTCATACGCATGACACGCAACTCCGTGGAACACCTCGGATGCGACGAACTGCTGTTTAAGCGCGTGGTGAAAACCGTTTTCAACCAGCGCCGCAAGATGTTGCGCGTGTCGCTACGCCAGTTGCTGCCTAACCTTTCGACTATCGACAGCCCACTCACACAGCATGAAATGATGACCAAACGACCTGAGCAACTCACCATTCCACAGTTTGTCGAATTGACTAATTTAGTGGAAAAAGAGTTGTGTGTGCGAACACAATAAATTGATTAAGGTCAATTATACACCCATTTTCAAAGTTTTGTAAGCAGATTCTGTGGCAGGTTCGCAGAATCTGCTTAACTTTGCAACGTGATCAAGAGAGAACACATTCAATAGGATAACATAAGATTGTTAGTAAGAAAGGTAAATAGGTAGATGAGGTAAGAAGATAGGATAACACAGAAAAAGCTCAAAAGGAAAAGATTAGGATAACACATCAGGAAACAGGATAGCACAATAGGTAAATAGGTGAAAGAATGAGGATAATAGAGAAGGCAGTAGTAGTTTGATTGTTAGGTTAATGTTTAATTTTAGGTATTAAAAAGGTAAAGAGATGATTAACATGACATGGATTACCCTGTGTGCAGCATTAGCTGCAACAGGTTTGTGGGTGAGAAACAACGACAATCCACAAATTTAAGAGAAAGTAGGTTTTTTAGTTATTAATAGGAAAAGAAAGAAACAGCCTCGACTTGTATGAAGTCGGGGCTGTATTCTTTATACCCAGTGGCGGGTCAGGTGCGCATGCGATTTGCCCAACCGCCATGCCACAGACGGGTAAGGAATATCAAACCGCGGAACGTCAGTTCGATGGCCATGGCGGTCCAAACGCCTGGCAGACCGTGGCTCACAGCGAGCAAGGCTGCCAACGTGAGACGCACACCCCACATGGATGCCAGACTCATCATGGCAGGGCGCAGTGTGTCGCCTGCACCGATAAATACTCCGTTACACACAATGGCTGCTGCAAACATGGGTTCGGCAAAGGCTTCGATGCGTAAACATACTGTGCCGACCTCCTGAATGAGCTCGACGGGAGTCATCAACACCATGAGTTGGGGGGCAAAGAGATACATCATACCACCCATAAACGTCATCACCAAAACTCCAAGTCCTACAGACAGATAGGCAAAAGAACGGGTCAGCAGGCGCTGTCCGGCGCCGATACCTTGACCAACAAGCGTTGTGGCTGCCTCGGCAATGCCGTAGCCCGGCATGTAACACAGGCTCTCTACCGTGATGGCCAACGAGTGGGCGGCAATGGCGATAGTGCCCAAAGGCGCTACAATCATCGTACTCACAATCTGTGCGCCACCCATCAATAGGTGTTGCAAACCCATGGGGGCGCCGATGCCAAAGGCGGCCTTCACCGTGGAGATGGTGGGACGGAACGAACCGCGCCGTCCTTTCAGATGCAGAATGTCGGAACGGAAGATGAGAAAATATCCCATCAGCGATGTGATGACAAGGTAGGCACAACTGGTGCCCATGGCTGCACCGACTACGCCGAAGCCTAAGATGAAGATGAAAATGCTGTTGAAAATTACATCGAGAAAACACATCATGATGTTGAGCATACTGGGCACCTTCATATTACCTGAGCATTTGAGCATCGAACCAAACAGGTGTTCGAGTTGGAACAAAGGGGCAGCGCAGGAAAATATCAGAAAGTAAAGCGATGAATCGGAGGCAATATCGGCTGTTCCACCCAACCAATAGGGGAGGACGCGATGGATGATAATGCCCGTAGTGGCTAAACATGCGCTGAAAATGAGGCAGCAGGTGATGCCTTGACGAAGAATGTGGCGTGCACGATCGAAGTCGTTGGCGCCGATGGCGTGTGCCACTTGGACGGAAAAACCCATGGAACAAGCGGAGGCAAGTCCGCCAAAGAGCCATGAAGTGCTCTCTATCAATCCGATAGATGCGGATGCCTTGGCACCCAGATGTGCCACCATCGAGGCGTCAATGAAAAACATAACGATGGTGGAGAGCTGTGCGAGCATGGAGGGAATACTCAACTGAATAATCAGATTGAGCTTTTCCCTCCGTGTCATCGTACGGCCCTCGCGGATGTAAGCGAGCAGGTCTGTCTTTTCTTTCTTTCTTGTTGTCATCTGTTACGATGTGTGTCTTTCATTATAAATAGGTGCGCACCATGTGCGCCTGCTGACGATTATTGGGCTTCAAGGAGCAATACGCGGCTCGACCAATCAGTGCGTGCGTTCCACTCCGTATTGTTGCGGTAAGGCACGTCGAGACCGTGGTTCATCAGGTATGCACCGCTGAACAGCTTGCCCTCAATGGCGAGTGGCTCTACGTCGATGCGGTTCAACTCCTTCACGCGATACATCTTAGTGGCGTCAAGACCTGCCATGTGGACACGTGGCAAGTGCTCGTTTTGGAACGATTCGGTCTTCCACCAGTAGAACACTGCCTTATCTTTGGCTTCGGTGACATACATCATCGAGGCAAGACCCTTCTTGTCGTAGGGCGAAACAAGGCGGTAGATGTCGCCAAACTGTACGATGGGACGTATCTGCTTGTATTCGGCAATGGCTTTGCGACACAGTTCTTTCTCGGCATCGGTCATGTTTTTCGGCTGAATCTCCATGCCCAAACGACCGCTCATGGCTACGTCGATACGGTATTTCAACGACGTGGTGCGGAACACAGTATGGTTGGGAGTTGCGGAAATATGGCTTGCCATGGCGATTGCGGGGAAGAAATAGCTGGTCCCCCACTGCATGTAGATGCGCTGGAGCGCATCGGTATTGTCGGAAACCCAGAACTCATCGAAGTAGGGGAGTATGCCCCAGTTGGCACGACCGCCTCCTGAAGCGCATGCCTGGATGGTGATATCGGGATATTTGGCGCGGATGCGCTTGCATACGGCATCGAACCCACGGTGGTAGGCTATATACAGATGGCTCTGGTCTGCCATGTTGAGATACTGTGAGCCGTGGTTCATAATCGCCATGTTAGCGTCCCATTTGATATAATCAATCTCTGGATATTTCGTCAGGAGATTATCTACAATGCTGAAAATGAAGTCTTGCACCTTGGGATTAGACAGGTCAAGCACCAACTGCGTGCCGCCGCGACCCAGCACGGCGTCGTGCTTAGGGGCCTTGATGATCCAGTCGGGATGCTTTTCATAGAGTTCGCTGACGGTATTGGTCATCTCTGGTTCCAACCAAATGCCGAATTTTACTCCGTTCTTCTTTGCGTCGCGCAACAGACCTTCGATGCCATCGGGCAACTTGTTTTTATCTACGGTCCAGTCGCCAAGTGATGAATTGTCGGTCTTGCGGGGATATTTGTCGCCAAACCAGCCATCGTCCATTACAAACAATTCACCTCCCATTGAGGCGATATCAGCCATCATCTGATCCATGCCCTGCTGGTTGATGTCGAAATAGACACCTTCCCAAGAGTTCAAAAGGATTTTGCGCTCCACATTGCCGTGCATCAGTTTGTAATTGCGACCCCATTTGTGGAAATTGCGACTGGCGCCTGAAAGACCTTCGTTGCTGAAGGTTAGGGCAAGAGCTGGCGTCACAAAGGTTTCTCCTTTCTTAAGGTGATACTCTGAATTGTCTTCGTTGATGCCTGCAAAGAAATAATGGTATTCGGTGTCGTCGGTATTGACTTTCAGACGGTAGTTGCCACTGTAGCAAAGGGCTGCACCTATCACCTGACCGCTATTCTCGCGGGCTTTGCCATCCAAGGAGAACATCACTTCGGCGTGAGAGGTATGCGAATTGCGCGTGCCGTCCTTGTTGACAATCACACGCTGACCGGCATGGAGTGGTTCTTCCACCAGGCGCCCCTCGTTTGCCCACGATCCATAGAGGTGGCTCATCCATACATCGCCACGGCGAATGGGTAGCATGGCAGAGGCAAAAGTGGTGAGGGTGACGGTCTGTTTCTCGCCGTTGGTCACCTCGCTCCATGCTTCAATCATATCTACATCGCGGTATGCTTTATATTTCAGATTGACGGTGATGGGATAAACAGGGTCTTTCAGGCGGATGGTGGTCACGTCGCCATTGCGACTTACACCATCGGCATAAAGTGCTGACGATAGGTTACCGTCTGCATGGCGCATGGCAAAAGCTGCTTCTGCCGGTGTGTTGAGACCATAGGCAGGATAGGCATCCATGCGTCCTTCCACGGGTTTTTGCAGATGTACAAGTTCTTCGGCATTGAGTTTACTGCCGAAATACACGTATTGTGGATGCTTGCCTTGCTCTACATCGAGTACCATGGTCATGTTTTTAGTCTCCACAACCACCTGTTCGCCCCATGCCATAACGCTCATGAGGCAACCGATTACGGTCAGAATTACATTTCTCTTCATTGTATTATTGTTTTTTTTTAAAATATTTGTTTAGGTTATTGCTCCTGTTTCTGCGGCGTTCCCTGGCGCTTTAGGTCAGTTCCCGCTCCCGTTGCTGCTGCATCTCCAGCTGCCTTAGGTTGCTTCTCGTTCCCGTTGCTACTTCCTCTCCAGCAGCTCGAAAGACAGCCGTTTCTTGTTTTCTTGTATCTGCGAGCATCCATTTTCTGTTTCCGTTGCCAAAGTTACACATTTTTTTTCAAACCATCAAGCTCTGTATCTTTTTTGCATATATTCTGATAGAATAGTATCACTGAAAAAACTCTGTTTTGTATATTCTTACCCTTTTGAGTTGCTATATAAACTATCATCCTTCGTGTTACCACGTGCGTGTGATCGTGCGCACGCGCGCATTATATATAAGGTATATACGAACAGTCACGGTGTGTTTTATAGCATGTTTTAACAGCTCTGCATGTTTCAAAAAGTATTTATATTGCACACTATAGGGGTTGAATCTCTACTTTTTTGCTCTGACGCGTTTTCTTGGTCGACAGAAAACTTTGTGTGGTGTAAAATATACCATCATCCTGTGTAACAAAATTCAAAATGTAACAAGAAACAAAGTTTTTTTTGCCGATTATGAACAGATGTTAAGGAATAATAAATTATATTTGCATCGCCTTACCGCAACAAATGCGTGAGGCAACCTAAACAAACCAACAACAATATTAACCAATCAATAACTAATTTTAATCTGTTCTATTTATGTCAAATTCAACTAACTTAAGAAAGATTGAAAAGCCGTTGTTTTTACTGTTGCTGCTCTGTTTATTCCCCTTGGGGATTTCGGCACAGAGCCTTGTAAAAGGAACAGTAAGTGATGAAAGTGGCGAACCGATTATCGGTGCAACCGTTAAAGTGCTGGGCACAAACGACGGTACAGTGACGGATTTCGATGGTCGCTTCCAGTTGAACGTGAAAGCCAACGCACAGTTGAGTATCTCTTACGTGGGATACGCTACAGAAAAGGTGGCTGTCAACGGCAAAACCAATCTTAAAGTTGTCCTCAAGGGCGATGAAACAGTACTTAATGACCTCGTTGTAGTAGGTTATGGTACAATGAAGAAGTCAGACATCTCTGGTTCTGTGGCTACTATTAATAAGGAGCAAATGGAGCGTAAGGTGCCTGTTAACATCGCTCAGGCCCTCCAAGGTGCAGCTGCTGGTGTGATGGTTACCAATCAGGACGGTGCCCCTGGTTCTAAGTCTGCCATCCGTATCCGTGGTATCGGTACTATCAACGGTGATGCTCAGCCTCTCTATGTAGTAGATGGTGTGCAGGTTGGTACCAATGCCGACTTCGTTAACCCTGCTGATATCGAGAGTATTGAAGTCTTGAAGGACGCTTCTGCTACTGCAATTTACGGTTCTGCCGGTGCGAATGGTGTTATCATGATTACCACTAAGCACGGTCAGAAAGGCAAGATGAACATCAAGATCACTGCTGACCTTGGTATTCAGACTCTTCCTTACAAACTGAAAACCCTCACGGGTAACGATTATGCTCGTTCTATCCGCGAGTCTAAAGCTAATGACGGCGCTACGCTGAACAACCAGATCTGGGCTGAGGCTTACGATGGTAAGCGCAACCTCATCGACTGGCAGGATCAGATGTATCGCACTTCACTCCGTCAACAGTATGGTATCTCTGCTAATGGTGGTACTGAAAAGACTCAGTACAACTTCTCTCTTGGTTACTTGCAGAACAAGGGTATCATCGTTAACACCAAGTATGACCGCCTCACCTCACGCGCCAGCGTTAAGACTAAGGTCAATGACTACATTGAGTTTGGTGGTGATATGAACTACATGTACTCTACCGTTAAAGGTAACAACATCGGTTTGGGTAACAATGGTAACCTGTCATCACAGCGTGATATCGCGCAGATGGCTCCATCACTCGACTATATCGATGACGTAACTGGTCAGTTGGTTAATGTTAATGTGGTGAACCCCGATGGTACCTATGGAGCAGGTAAGGCTCCTACGCCTGACGGATGGGAAGGTATGACCGCTCAGGCTCAGAACCCCTATGCTTCACAGATGGAAATCGGTCGCGTAACTCGCAACTCACGTATTTCTATCAACCCCTACATCGACATTACACTTCTCAACCTGAAGGAGCATAAGCTCAACATCCACGCTATCGCTTCTTGGACACAGACCAACTCTGACAATGACGAGTTCTCTGGTATGTACAAGCGTTACAACAATATCGGTGGTACTATGACTGAAGTGAAGTACGAAGGTCGTAACCAGGCTTACTATGACTTCGGACTCAGCCTGAGCAAGGGTCTGAGCAAGAGCATTGAAACTTACATGACCTATAACTGGAAGACTGATTTCAATAACCTGACCTTGATGGCTGGTAACTCTGTAAGCAAGTATGAAGGTTCATGGGTTAGCGCAAGTGCGCACGGCTTCCTCTCTCCCAACAACCGTGTGATCTCTCTCACCAATGATGCTAAAAGTATCAATGGTAATGGTGGTTTCAACGCTGAAGTACGTACTATCTCATACTATGGACGTTTGATTTACAGTCTCTTCGACCGCTACGTGGTGACTGCTACCGTACGTCGCGACGGTTCTTCTAACTTCTCTGAAGGACACCGTTGGGGTACTTTCCCATCTGCTGCCATCGCTTGGCGCGTGAAGGAAGAGTCTTTCCTGAAAGACGTGAAGGCTATCAGCAATGCTAAGGTTCGTATCGGTTGGGGTCAGACTGGTAATGCCGGTGGTATCGCAGGACGTTCTACTTATGCCCTGTCTTCTGCCGATACCAAGTACAACTTCTACGCTCCTGGTCTTGGTGGTGGTACTACCGGTTCGTTCGACCGTGTTGTTGGATTCTATGCACCACTGGTTGATACCAACTTGAAATGGGAAACCAACGAACAGACTAACTTCGGTCTTGACCTCGGATTCCTCAACAATGACTTGACTGTTACCATGGACTTCTTCACTCGTAAGACTAAGGACTTGCTCCTTGAGCGTCAGATTCGTCCATCAGCAGGTAATACTTCTATCTATACCAACTACGGTCAGATTGATAATACCGGTTTCGAATTCTCTGTAAACTACAACAAGAAACTCAATAAGGACTGGGCTATCAACGTGGCATTCAACGGATCTACCTTGAAGAATAAGATTAAGAAGATGGGTGCGGACTACACTGCAACATGTACCGGTGGCAACAGCACATATTCTGCCGACGAAATCGACGGTTCAAACCTTGGTGCTATCAGTGGTACAGGTTTCAACTGGAACAACCACTCTATCTGTCGCGAAGGCGAAGCCGTAGGTTCATACTATGGATATAAAGTTGCAGGTATCATCAAAACTCAGGAGCAACTCGACAAAGCTAAGGCTCAGGGACAGGATGCACAGATCGGTGACTTCCTCTTCGTTGATACTGATAAGAACGGCACACTCGATGATAATGACCGCGTAATCCTCGGCAATGGTCTGCCTAAGTTTAACTTCGGTTTGAACCTCAGCGCTACATATAAGGATTGGGACTTCAGTCTTTACACATACGGTGTACTGGGTATGGACATCCTTTCTTATTCAAAGATGCGTCTTTCTATCATGAACCCGTCGGATGACTCTTGGACTCCTGCTCTGCTTAAGGATAGCTACAATAACATGTACAACGCTGAAACCAATCCTAACGGAACACTCCCACGCCTGACTCGCCTCGACAACAACAAGAACAGCCGCATTAGCGATGCATGGGTAGAGAACGGTAATTTCCTCAAGATTAGCAATATTCAGGTGGGCTACAACGTTCCTAAGAAGTTCCTCAGCTCATTCGGTCTCACTGCAGTACGTGCTTACGTAGCTGTTCAGAACCTCTGCACAATCTCTCCATACAGCAAGTATGGTGATCCTGAAGTTGGTCAGGGTAGCGTCATCTACTCAGGTCTTGACACTGGCCGTTATGCAACTCCACGTACTTACATGTGCGGTCTTAACATTACCTTCTAATTAACTATAAAGAAAGACAATTATGAAAAATATAATTAAATATTTTGCATTGGCAGGTTTAGGATGCGTCGCTTTCTCTTCATGCGACAACGATAAATTCCTTGACGTACCAAAGTATGACATTCTGGACATAGAATCTCAGTTTGAGAATGATGATAATGCCCGCCTTGGATTGAACGGTATCTATGCCTATAACAACGTCAGCAAACAAGATGATAGCTGGGGCTTTAAACCAAATCTGTTTACTGGAAGCCACCCAACAATGGATACACAGTGTACCGGTTGGGACGTAAAATTCCTCGACCAGACATGGGATGCCAACGTTGGTGAACTGGGTCAAGGATGGTCACACGCTTATGCTGCTATCGCACGTGCTAACCTCTATCTGGCTGGACTTGAGAATGCAGAGAAAGTAACCCCAGAAGCTAAGAAGCTTTGCGAAGGTGAGGCTCGCGCACTCCGTGGATATTTCTACACTTGGTTGGCTACTACATTCGGTCGTGTTCCTATGCTCGCCACCGGTGAAGACTTCAATAATACTCCTGTCAAGGCTGCTGCAGAGACCTACGAAGAAATGTGGGACTTCATCATCGAAGACTTCTCTAAGGCTGCAGAACTGCTGGATTGGACTCCATACAACAATCAGTATGGCCGTTGCACCAAGGGTATGGCCAAGGCATACCTCGCTGATGCATACATGTGGAAAGCATTCCGTTGCCCCGATCAGGCTGCTGATTGCTATGCCAAAGCTAAGCAAGCGCTGAAAGATATTATCGACAGCAATACTTACGCACTGTCTTCTAACTTCGCTACCAACTGGGATCCTGCAGGATTCTGGAATAAGGAATGTATCTGGGCGATGTGTTCAGACGAAGGTAACGAATGGAGTAGCTGGGGCAGTGACCGTACTATCACTTTCTGTAATCCAAACATGTTTAAGTGGTTCTGCGCTTGTCCTGAGAATGGTGGATGGGGTGCTGAATACCTCTCATGGGAATGGTATGCATGCTATGAACCAGGTGACACACGTCGTGACGCTTCATGCGCTACAGGTGCTATTCCAGAAGCCAAATTGGCTGAATATGGTATTCAAAAATCTAATACTGTATGGGGCTACAACCCTTATCTGAAGGACTCTCTGGGTGTTAAGGATGCCAGTGGTCATGTCGTTGCACCATTCATTAATGCTGAAGGTGTACAGTCTGGTACCAAGACTCGTCAGTTCCACTTCACCAATGGTGAGTTTGCTCCTGCTATTTGGACGACCAAGATCTGGCGTTCAGCCTATGCTGATGGTAACTCATGGGGTACTCAGATGTGGGCTCCTGTGATTATCTATGGTAAGCGTTATGCTAACGTATTGCTCGACTATGCAGAGTGCTGCTTCCGTACAGAAGGTGAAAATTCTCCTGCTGGATGGGCTGCAATCGAAAAGATTCGTGACCGTGCATGGGGTAACGAAACTATCGGTAAGGACTACACTGCATACTATGGACACTATAACAATGTGTATGCTGGCAACGGGAAGAACTTCACTATGACCAGCTATCCTGTTGGCGTGCTGACAGCAAGAGTTTCCGTTCCTGATGCTAAGACTTACTATACAGCACTTCAGGCTAAGCCTAACCGCGTTGGCTACAAGCACACTTCTCCAGTATGGAAGGTTGCTGTCAATGAGGAGCGTCGTAAAGAGTTCAACTCAGAGTGGAGCCTCTGCCCAGATATGATCAAGTCTGGCTATATTGAGGATCACGTCAATTACAACTATCCAAAGGATGATGGTGGTAGTGACTATGCTAACTATCCTTGGACAAAGCGTACATTCGACTTTGATATCAACAAGATGGATATGCCAATTCCTGCTACAGAACTCATGAAGAACCCGGCTCTGAAGCAGAATCCTGCTTATGCTGGTAAGGAAGACAAAGAATAAATAAAACATTCTTCTCATATCTCGCCACGCTCCATCATGGGGCGTGGCGATTTCTTTAATAGCCATCGGACTGCTATGAGCGTTTTGTCTATCACATCCATCACCCGTGTCCTGCCGAAAGATATGGATTGAAACGGTCAGGATGATGATGCGAATATTTTGCCGTAATAGTTTGGGTATGTGTGGAAAAATATGTAACTTTGTGGGTTAGAAACTATAAATGAAGAAAACCGTACTGTTGATATTGGTGCTGACCGTGGCACTTCATGTGTCGCTCTTTGCTCTGTGTGTTCCGATACTGAACTATGCAGAGGGGTGGACCACGTTCTATTGGGACAGTCACTATCTGTCGTATGCACTCTTCCAATATGGAGTGGGAGAGGTGGTGCGCCAATTCTTCCTGCAATATTTTGCTCATTCTATCATCGGCATCCTTATGACAATGATTGTAGCATTGTTGGTGGCTGTATTGGCAATGGTCATTATCCGCCTATTCTGCAAAAAGACTGGATGGCTGTACCTGTCACTTGTACCCTCATGGCTTGCGAGCGTGGGCTTGTTGGCGTTGATAAGCCCCAATGGCTTGTCGGCACTAACAGCCCGTTTTACCCCAGCAGGCCAGCAGCAAACCCAATATATTGAAATGAGTAATATGGTGCGAAAGCAGGATTGGGATGGCATCATTGCCCGTTGTGATGAGGGTGGGAGAGTGACCAATCTGTTGACACAGAACTTTCTGAATATGGCACTTGCCGAGAAAGGATTGCTCGGTCAGTGTCTCTACGACGAACCATGTATTGATATCCGATCTGTTTATATCGATGCCATACAGAACGAAGACTTCGCAGTATTGCTCAGCGACATCTATTACTCTATGGGACATATCGCCCAATCGCAGCGTTATGCCTTCGAACTGAATGAGAAAAAGAATGATTTCTCACCGCGCCTGCTGATGCGACTGGTACAGACCAACATCATCTATGGGCAATATGCTGTGGCAGAGAAATACATCCGATGGTTAGAAAAGACTGTTTATTATAAGACATGGGCTATGTCGCAAAGGCGATTCCTCTATCATGATGATGCCGTAGCGAAGGATGCGGAATATGGTGTGAAGCGCCGATGCCTGATTACCGATAATCGTTTTTCCGGTATTAAAGGCCTTGACGACGATTTGTTGCATGTGGCTCGACAGACACGTGGAACGGTGCAATGTCGCACCACGCTCCAGTATTTGGGTGCGCTCTATCTGCTTGCACACTACAATCAACAGTTTGTGAGCCTTTGTGATGAATTTCCTGAATATCAGTTGACGCAACAGAAATACTTTGCCGATGCCTATAAAAAACTGAAAGGAGGAAACCGAAAATGATCAAGAAAATATTGTTTGTCATGCTGTCGGCATTTGTTCTGGCTGCTTGTACGCTCCACAGACAAGAGGCAGAACCGTTGCGTCAGTCTGCACCACTGTTCCCTGACTACGCCGATGTGCTGCTTCCGGTGAATATCTCCGCTCCAACCTTTGCTCTGAACGACAGTGCCAATGCCTTGGAGTCTGTGCAAGCCGTATTTAGTTCAGGTTCAGAAACGATAATCGTGGGCAGCGATGACACTGATGGCATCTGCATATCGGAAGCCGATTGGCATAAATTGGTGGCAGCCTCACATGTGATAACAGTGACCATTCAGGGAGAGAAAAATGGTAAATGGGTGGAGTATGATGCCTTTAAGATGAATATTTCGCCCGATTCCATCGACAATACATTGGTTTATAGACTCATCGAACCTGGTTATGAAGTATGGAATGAGATGGGCATATACCAGCGTAGTGTGGAAAACTATGACGAGGAAGCTATCATAACCAACCGCCAAACGGATAAAGGTTGCATGAACTGCCACTCGTTCTGTAATTACAATCCTGAACAACTCATGTTTCATCTGCGCCTTAACCATGCTGGAACCTATATGAAAAACGGTAAGGCACGATTGCGCAAACTCGTCACGCCGAAGTCGTTGGTCTATCCTTCATGGCATCAAAGCGGTCGCTTTATTGCTTTTTCGCAGAACGATACCAAGCAGATGTTTCATACTACTGACCGAAACAGAATAGAGGTGTTTGATTTCTCCTCCGATGTCATGGTCTATGACCTTGAAGCCGATACGTTGATCACTACACCGCTGTTGATGTCGAAAACCAAGTTTGAAACTTTCCCGTCATGGAGTGCCGATGGTAGAACCTTGTATTTTTGCAGTGCTGACAGCGTGAAAATCCCTGATGACTACGACCAGGTGCACTATTCGCTCTGTAGTATAGGGTTTGATGCAGAGAAGAAACAGTTTGCTGATAGCGTACATGTCATCTATGATGCCCGTCAGACACAGAAGAGTGTATCATTTCCCCGATGCTCTCCCGATGGTCGCCACTTGGTGTTTACACTTTCCGATTATGGCAATTTCTCTATCTGGCACAAAGAAGCACGCCTCATGATGATACCTGCCAATGCCACTACCGCATTAGAAATGGTATCGATATTGCCCGATTTTCGTGCGTCATACCATTCGTGGAGTAGTAATTCACGATGGATGGTGATGGCAAGCCGACAGGATGACGGACTATATACCCGACCATATATCGTGCATATAGATGCTGATGGCAAGGTGTCCAAACCGTTTCTCTTGCCGCAATCCGATGCTGCCTATTATCTCCGAACCATGAAATCCTATAACATTCCGGAGTTTACGCGTGGTAAAGTAAATGTTACGCTTGACGGTATCTGATTGTCATCACCGTTTCTCCTATGATGTATAGCAGTTTGGGGTGACACGATATGCACTGTTGGTCGATGTGTGGTCGAATATTTTGATATTCTTGACCGATAAGGATGAAAAACTCGCGAAACCGCAATATCGCATGAATCTGATACTATTTGAAAACAATATGAAACACGAGAACACATATAATGTCCGATGAAATGCCTAATTTTGCAACAGCAATAACTAAACAATTATTCTGTATGAACTGTAGAAAACTACTGCTTGGTATGGCTGTTGCAACCGCTTATGTGGTATGTGCACAAAATCCCGTTATCAAAGGACAATTCACAGCAGACCCCACAGCCAGGGTCTTCAATGGTAGAGTGTATCTCTACCCCTCGCACGACATTCCCAGTCCAATAGAAAAACTGAAGGATTGGTTCTGTATGGCAGACTATCACGTATTCTCATCCTCCAATCTCACCGACTGGGAAGACCATGGCGTGATCGTGTCGCAAGATAAAGTGCCCTGGGTGCAGGATGGCTCTTATACCATGTGGGCGCCCGACTGTGTAGAGAAAAACGGTCGCTACTACTTCTATTTTCCCGCAGCACCCAAAGGAGAAGAACGCGGTTTCGGTATCGGTGTGGCTGTGGCAGACCATCCCACAGGTCCTTTCATGCCGATGTGGAAACCTATCAAGGGTGTGCATGGCATAGACCCCTGTGTGCTGATTGACCACGACGGACAGGCTTACATCTATTATGCAGGTGGTGCTCTGTGGATGGCACGACTCAAAGACAATATGACCGAACTGGCTTCTGACCCTGTTCGGATAGATGGACTGCCTGAAGGATTCAAGGAAGGACCCTTTGCCTTTGAACGCAATGGCAAATATTACCTCACCTTCCCTTGGGTGAGAAAGAAAAACGGCACAGAGACTTTAGCCTATGCCATGGCTGATCATCCCATGGGACCATTTACATTTAAGGGCATTATCATGGATGAATCTCCCACGGGATGCTGGACCAACCACCATTCTATCGTACAATATCAGAACCAATGGCATCTGTTCTATCACCATAACGACTATTCGCCACGCTTTGATAAAAACCGCTCGGTGCGTATCGATTCGCTCTGTTTCAATGCCGATGGTACTATCCGAAAGGTTGTTCCCACACTCCGTGGTGTAGGAATCGCCAATGCCCGCAATCGAATAGACATAGACCGCTACTCGTCTGTCAGCAGTAAAGGGGTGTCCATCGACTATCTTGACACCACAGACTGCTTCAAAGGATGGAAGACACTCTTCTCTGGAAAGCAGAATGCCCTTATATATAATAAGGTGGATTTTGCTCAAGAGAAGGTAGAACGCTTTACCGTCCGTGTGCGTTCACCTAAAGGTGGCACCATGACCGTTAGGGCTGATGGTGCCAAAGGCACTGTCATTGCCAAGATGAAACTGCCCAAGAGCAATCAATGGACACAAGCCTCTACCCCAGTAGTGACACCTCCGTTGGGCATCCACGACCTGCACTTCACCGTGCAGACCGCAGGAACAGTAGAAGTTGACTGGGTAGGATTCGACGCACTGCCGTGGACCCAAGGCGCATTCGACACCCACCAGTATCGTAACCTCTTTGCTGAACTTGGTTATCCGCAGAGCGAGATAGACCGCAAACTCAAAAGCATCTTCCATGATGTGTTTGAAGGGCCCGATAAAGTATATTTTGAAGTAGGCGACTCGATGGCATATATCAGCGATATCAAAAATCATGATGTGCGTACCGAAGGCATGTCGTATGGCTTGATGATTGCCGTGCAGTTTGATAGAAAAGACATCTTCGACCGCCTTTGGCGTTGGGGAAAGACATATATGCAACATCAGAATGGCCCGTTGGAGGGATATTTTGCATGGAGCTGTAAAACCGATGGTACGCGCAATGCCCAAGGTCCTGCTTCCGATGGCGAACTCTATTATGTCACTGCACTGATCTTTGCCTCTAACAGATGGGGCAATGATACAGGCATCAACTATCTGAAGGAAGCTCAGTACATCCTCAACTGTTCGATGCAAAAGGCTGGTATGGATCAGAGTGCACCGCTCATCAACCTCGAACACCAACTCATCACATTCACACCCGATAAGTTTGGCGGACGCTTCACCGATCCTTCCTATCATCTGCCAGCATTCTATGAGGTATGGGCAAAGTGGGCTAACGATGGTCGTTCGCAGTTCTGGAACGAATGTGCACAGAAGAGTCGCGAGTTTCTCCATAAAGCCATCCATCCAGTGACCGGACTGAATCCCGACTATTGTAACTACGATGGAACACTGATGGGCGGTCGTGGCATTATCGGCGATGCTTTCCGTTTCGACTCATGGCGTGTGCCGATGAATATAGCCTTGGATTATAGTTGGGCATGCAAGGATCGCCAGTGGCAACAGCAATATGGCAATCGTATCCAAAACTTCCTCTATTCGCAAGGCATCGACCATTATGTCGATCAGTACAACATCGATGGTACTGCGGTGAAAGACACCCTTCAGGCAGGCACCGAGTATAAGGCACTACGCCATTCCACAGGATTGGTGGCAACTGCAGCAGCAGTGTCGCTGGTATGTACCCATAATAAAAGCCGTGAATTTGTAGAACGGCTGTGGAATCTGGAAAACAAACCATATTCCGATGGATTCTTTGATGCCTACTATGATGGCTTGCTCCGCCTCTTCGCCTTTATGCATCTGAGCGGAAACTACAGAATTATAGAACCCCAAAATAGATAACAACTAATAAATGACATTATGACCCACAGAACATTACTCCTAAGCCTTGCAATACTGAGTATGCCGGTAGCATTGCAGGCACAGCAATTGCCTTATCAGAATCCGTCACTCTCTGCCCATGAGCGTGCAGTGGATTTGTGTAGTCGCCTTACTTTGGAAGAGAAAGCCCAACTGATGCTGGACGATTCTCCCGCCATACCCCGTTTGGGCATCAAGCGCTTCCAGTGGTGGAGTGAAGCCCTCCACGGCGTTGCCAATATGGGCGATGTCACCGTATTCCCAGAACCTATTGGTATGGCAGCTTCGTTCAACGATGGTTTGGTATATAAGGTGTTTGATGCCACCTCTACCGAGATGCGTGCCAAATGGAATCAACTCCAGCAACAGGGAGGCGAGGTCACGCGCTTTCACGCCCTGTCGGTATGGACTCCCAATGTTAATATCTTCCGTGATCCACGTTGGGGGCGCGGTCAGGAGACCTATGGTGAAGATCCCTATCTGACCAGTATGATGGGGTGCGCCGTGGTGCGTGGCTTGCAAGGTCCTGAAGATACTAAATACCGAAAGTTATGGGCTTGTGCCAAGCACTATGCCATCCATAGCGGTCCAGAGTGGTCTCGCCACACCGATAATATCACCGATGTGACACCGCGCGACCTATGGGAAACATATATGCCTGCCTTTAAGTCGCTCGTGCAGGATGCTAAGGTGCGCGAGGTGATGTGCGCTTATCAGCGTTGGGACGACGAACCCTGTTGTGGAAGCACTCGTTTGCTTCAAACCATTCTGCGCGATGAGTGGGGATTCAAATACCTCGTTGTGTCCGACTGTGGTGCCGTGACTGACTTCTGGAATAACCATAAGGTATCGAGCAATCCAAAGAATGCTGCCGCTAAGGGAGTATTGGCAGGTACCGATGTAGAGTGTGGCTTCCAGTATATGTACAAGTCAGTGCCAGAAGCAGTGAAATATGGCGCACTGACCGAAGCAGAAGTTGATAAACACGTTGTGCGCCTGTTGGAAGGTCGCTTCGACCTGGGTGAGATGGACGACAACAGCATCGTGTCGTGGTCAAATATTCCTGCTTCAGTATTGTGTAGCAAGGAACATCGCAACCTCTCCCTCCAAATGTCGCTCCAGACCATGACCTTGTTGCAAAACAACAACAATGTGCTCCCTCTCAGCAGACACGAGAAGAAGATAGCCGTCATCGGTCCTAATGCCAACAACGAACCCATGATGTGGGGCAACTACAATGGCACACCCCGACAGACCATAACCATCCTCGACGGTATCAAGAGCCGATTAAAGAAAAGCCAAATCATAACATTCAAGGGCTGCGACTTGGTCAACGACCAGACGCTTGAATCCTATTACAATCAGTGTAGTATGGATGGCAAAACAGGTTTCAAGGCTACCTTCTGGAACAATCGTGAGCGTGAGGGCAAACCCGTTACTGTCACCTACGAGAAGAATCCCGTACAGGTCACCACCCACGGCCAGCATACCTTTGCTCCCAATGTCAGTCTGACCGGTTTTTCTGCAGTCTATGAAACCGTATTCCGCCCGCAACAGCACGCCAAGGTATTGCTCGATGTGGATGGTTGCGGACACTATGAGGTATATCTCGACGGAGAGCTCAAAGCCCAACAATCTACATGGCGCACCACCGAGTCGCGTATTGAATTTGACGGAGAGAAAGGCAAATCTTACAAGATAGAAATCCGTTATCATGAGATGCCAACATATAATGCCGACCTCAAAATCAATATCGGCCATGAGACACCTATCGACTATCAAGACGCCATCAATCAGTTGAACGACTGCCAGACGGTAGTCTTTGTAGGAGGTATCTCTTCACAACTTGAAGGCGAGGAAATGCCCATCCATGTACCAGGATTCAAGGGCGGTGACCGTACCGATATCGAACTGCCTGCCGTACAACGCAATTTTCTGAAAGCATTGAAGGCAGCTGGAAAGAAAGTGGTATTTGTAAACTGCTCAGGTTCGGCTATTGCACTCACTCCAGAGTCACAGAGTTGTGATGCTATCCTACAGGCATGGTATCCGGGACAAGAAGGTGGTGAAGCTGTTGCACGCGTACTTTTCGGTGAATACAACCCCGGTGGCAAACTCCCCGTCACCTTCTATCGCGACACCAAGCAGTTGCCCGACTTCAAAGACTATTCTATGAAGGGTCGCACCTATCGTTATATGAACGACGCCCTCTTCCCTTTCGGCTACGGACTGAGCTATACCACCTTTTCTATAGGTGATGCACAACTTTCGGCTACCTCATTCGGAAAAGACGGAAAAGTCACGCTGACTATTCCTGTGAACAATGTGGGTAAGAAAGACGGCACCGAGACCATTCAGGTCTATATCAAGGATCCAACAGATGCAGATGGTCCGTTGAAGTCGCTCAAAGCCTATCAGCGTGTGACAGTGAAGGCTGGCCAAACCGCCAATGCTGTAATCACACTTGACAGCAAGAGCTTCGAACTTTTTGATGCAGCCACCAATACCGTTCGGACTAAGGGTGGCAAGTATGAAGTATATTATGGTAATAGCTCTGCAGATAAAGACTTGAAGAAAGTCAATGTAACTGTTAATATCTAAAAAACGGATTTGTATGAAGAAAAGCTATATGCGTAGGTGGGCGATTTGCATTTGCGCTTTCGTGCTCGCCGTAAGTACTGTAACGGCACAGAAAAAGAAAGTCTTGCCAGAAGCAGCTATCCCATACTTCACGCTACCCACGGCAACACCTTCAACACCTACCGAAGACGGATTCCTTCAACGATGGCTGTTGTTAGAGCCCATCAGTGCTCCAGTCCGCACTAACACTGTCTTTACGGATAGTTATCTACGCGAGAAGTTCTACAACGACTATCTTCCCACCGTCATGCTCCGTCTGCCTAAAGATGGCAGTACACAGCAGGTAGGAAAGGAAACCCTCAGATGGCATGCACTCGACAGCAAACTCTTCAATGTAAAACTCTTCCGCTTCGCCACCTCTTTTGAAAAGCAGAAATACGGCGTAGTGTTTTGGGCAGTGACAGCCATTGACAGTCCTGAAGAGATGACCGATGTGCGCCTGGCCATCGGTTCTAATGGCGCTTCCATATGGTGGCTCAATGGTGGCAAGGAGGCAGTCATGCTCTCTGGCGACCGTCGCATGGTGCGCGACGATGTCGTCTCACCGAAACTGACACTGAAGAAAGGCCGCAACTATCTGGTAGGTGCCGTCATCAATGGTCCTGGCATGAGCGATTTCTGCGTACGCTTCCTTGATGTGCAAGGCAATCCAATACGTAATATTAAACTTAATGTGAAATGACGATGAAGTCAAGAATATTCAATAAAACCATTTCTGTGGGTGCTTTGTGTGCCCTGTTGTCATGTGCTTCTCTGCAAGCGAGCGCACAAGTGGGCGAACCTTTCATTCACGACCCATCGACCATAGCCGAGTGTGATGGCAAATATTACACCTTCGGAACAGGCGAAGGCGGCCTGTGGTCGGCAGATGGTTGGGTGTGGCAAGGCGGTGCCATACGTCCTGGACGCGGTGCAGCCCCCGATATCGTGAAAATCGGCGATCGCTATCTTGTGGCATATAGTGCTACGGGCGGAGGTCTTGGCGGCAGTCATCGTGGCGATGTGCTAACCATGTGGAACAAAACGCTGGATTTTACCTCTCCCGACTTCCAATATACCGCCCCCGTCGTCGTGGCATCGTCGCTCGACGATGAAGACTGTGATGCCATTGATGCCGGACTGCTACTTGATCCCACCACGGGACGCCTCTGGCTCAGCTACGGCACCTATTTCGGTTTTATCCGTTTGGTAGAACTCGATCCGCAGACTGGCAAGCGCATGTCAGGCAACGAGCCCGTCAATATCGCTATCGACTGTGAAGCTACCGACCTTATCTATCGCGACGGATGGTATTACCTGTTGGGCACCCATGGCACCTGTTGCGACGGCCCCAACTCCACCTACAACATCGTGGTAGGACGTTCACGCAGCGTGACCGGTCCGTATCTTGACAACGTAGGACGCGACATGTTGCAGGGTGGCGGTAAGATGGTGATTGCTGCCAATAATCTCAAGACTGGCCCGGGGCATTTCGGTCGTTTCGTGATAGCCGATGGTGTAGAAAAAATGTCGTTCCACTACGAGGCCGACTTCCGTCAAGGTGGTCGTAGTGTATTAGCCATTCGCCCATTATTGTGGCGCAACGGCTGGCCCGTTGCAGGTGACGATTTGCTCGGTGGAACCTATGAGATTGAATCTGAACGCCGTGGCTATGCGCTTGAGATGGCTGTAGATTTCATACGTATGGATGCCGAGCGAGTGCCTTTCTGGATTAAACCACAGCAACCATTGAAGCCACTTTCACCACAGACACTTGCTGATGTAGAAGCAAGTTGGCCCCAAACAGAAGTGCCAGTGCGTATGAACGATTATATGTTCCGTCCTCATCAGCAGTGGACCGTCAGCGTAGCCGAGGGCAAAGGCGGCAGTCTGGGAACTCCTTATTATAAGATATGTATAGCGGGTACCACTCGCTGCCTCACGGCAACCGCCGATGGCGATGTAGTGGCAACGATGGCATATACTGGCGACGACGCCCAACTCTGGCGCATCGACCAGTTGACCGACGGCACCTATCGCATCATGCCGAAAGCAGTACCGGGCACTTCCGAGCCCCTTGCCCTCGTCTCGCTTGGCGACTGCACCCCCGCTCTCGCACCCTTTGATTTCAGTAGCGATAATTCTAAATGGAATTTCAGAAAGCAATAGCCGTGTTGCTTATGGCGCTTGCCGCCCCACTGACGGTCATTGCCTTTCAACCGACAAAGGTAGCATTGACAGTTGCTGTCAGCCGCAGATCGGAAGTGGCAAACGGACCGTCATGCCTGCGTGTAGAGTTTGTGCGTGCAGATATTGTTCGTGTGCAGTATCAGCCCGATGGACAGTTGACAGGCAATGGTACTGACGTCTGTGTGGCGCATCGGAAACGGACGTTGTCGCTGACCTCCGCTCCACAGCAATATGCCGATGAACACCCTGATGCTCCTTATATTATATAAGGTGTATTCTGGTGCGGATGCTACATTTACCATCTATGAAGATGCTGGTGACGGTTATGACTGTGAGCGCAAAGGCTATGTCACCTATACATTACATTGGGACGACAGCTATCACCAACTATCAATATCTGCACGGAAAGGTAGTTACAAGAAAATGGTAAAGCGTCGTCAGCTGACTTTTGTAATGCCTGATGGCTATCAGCAAACGGTGGTTTATGATGGAAAGAAAGCGATAGTAACACTAACGGCAAACAATTGATAACACAACTTGAAAAGAAAAATATGAAAATACTAACTTCTTTTATTACTTTGGTAGGTTTAGCCATGTCTCTTGAAACTATGGCGCAAGAGAAACTCTACCAAGATGAATTTCCATTAGGCGATATTGTCTTGCTTGATGGAGCGCTGAAACATGCACGTGATTTGAATATTGCGAATCTGCTGAAATACGACTGTGACAGAATGCTTGCTCCCTATCGTAAAGAAGCAGGACTGGCACCTCGTAAACCAACCTATCCTAACTGGGATGGTCTTGATGGACATGTGGGAGGACATTATCTCTCTGCTCTTGCTATCAATGCCGCTACAGGTAGTGAGGAATGTAAGAAACGTATGGAGTATATGGTTGGCGAGTTACAGTTGTGTTTAGATGCCAACAATCGTCGCGGTGAGGATTGGAGTCGTAACTATGTGGGTGGATTTCCCAATAGTGCGAAACTATGGTCCACTTTTCGCAAGGGTGACTTCAGTGTGTATTTCGGTTCGTGGGCACCTTTCTATAATCTTCATAAGATGTTTGCCGGACTCCGCGATGCCTGGCTTTATTGTGGAAACGAACAGGCCAAGACTCTATTCTTGAAGTTTTGTGACTGGGCTGTTGATATCACGTCAGGTTTAAGTGATGAACAGATGGAGCGTATGTTGGGCAATGAGCATGGAGGAATGGATGAGGTGCTGGCTGATGCTTTTGCAATAACCCATCAACAGAAGTATTTGAATTGTGCTCGTCGTTTCGCCCATAAGCAGTTGTTGACACCTATGGCGCAACATCACGACTGTCTCGATAATCTGCATGCCAATACTCAGATACCAAAGGTTGTAGGTTTTCAGCGTATTGCCGAACTGGATGGCAATTTGTCTTATCATGATGCCAGCCAGTATTTTTGGGATATTGTTACCAAGCAGCGCTCGTTAGCATTGGGTGGTAATAGCCGTCGTGAACATTTCCCCACCAAAGAAACTTGCATCGATTATGTCAACGACATTGATGGTCCTGAGTCGTGCAATACATATAATATGTTGAAGTTGACCGAGTTCTTGAACCGCGCTAACCCCAATGCTGCCTATGGTGACTTCTATGAATTGGCCATGTACAATCATATTCTTTCCACCCAGCATCCTGAGCATGGAGGTTATGTATATTTTACATCGGCTCGTCCTCGTCATTATCGCAACTATTCTGTTGCTAATATGGCCATGTGGTGTTGTGTGGGAACAGGTATGGAGAATCATGGTAAGTATGGACAATTTGCATGGACTCATACCAAAGGAGCCAAGCCTGCCGACGATGCCCTTTATGTCAATCTTTTCCTTCATTCGCGGTTGAACTGGCGTGAGCGTAGTTTCGTTATCCGACAGGAAACCGCTTTCCCTTATAGTGAAACGTCGCAAATTGTAGTAGAGAAAGGCAAAGGTGTATTCACTATGAAGATTCGTAAACCTGAATGGTGCGACCGTTTTGAGGTGAGAGGAGTAGGATTTACTATTAATAGTAAGGAGGAAAATGGTTTTGTATGTATCCAACGCAAGTGGAAAAAAGGTGACCGTATTGAGATATCCATGCCCATGCATGCTAGTATCAAGGCCATGCCAAATGTGCCACAGTATGTGGCAATCATGTATGGTCCTATTCTATTAGGAATGAAGACTGGCACAGAAGATCTTGCTTCACTACTTGCCGACGATAGCCGTTTCGGTCAGTATGCTGGTGGACGTAAGCTTCCGCTTGATAAAGCACCTATCCTTTTGCCTAAAAAAGTAGAGGATATTGTTGCGGATTTGCGTCCAGTAGCAGGCAAACCCCTACATTTCAAATTGGCCACCCGTATGGAGAATGCCATTGATGGCGAATTACAACCATTCTTTGAAATTCACGATTCACGCTATATGATGTATTGGTTGGCGCTTGGAGAACACGAATATAAGGCTTATATGCAAGATCTTGCCGATAAGGAACAAGCCCGTCAGGCGCTTGAGACACGCACTGTTGACAAGGTGAGTCCTGGAGAACAGCAACCAGAAACTGATCATCGCATGGAAACTGATGGCAGTGAACGTGGCAATACCGAAGGAGTGTTCTTCCGTGATGCTCGTAACGGACACTCATTCAGTTATCTGATGCAGACTGGCGGTGAGTCGTCTCTGAGTTTGCAACTCACCTTCTGGGGACAGGATGAATGGCGTACCAGCGAGTTTGATATCTATGTTGATGACCAACTTCTCTGTAGTGTAAACAACAGCCATCGTTGGCGTACTAGCCAGTTTAAGACGGTTGACTATGCCATCCCCTCTGCTATGTTGCAAGGAAAGAATGAGATTCGTATTCGCTTTGTGGCGCATAAAGACCGTCAGATAGGACAGATTTATGGTGTCCGACTGTTAAAATAATACGAGACAATAACTATAAATTGAAGAACATGATGAAACATCTTTTGTTGACAGCCTTACTGTCTGGTATGTCTGGAGTGTCTTTGTGGGCACAATCCATCAATATGCCAATCATCCAGACCAAATATACGGCAGACCCTGCACCGTATGTTCATGGTGATACCATTTATCTATATACCACCCACGATGAAGATTATTCAGAGGGATTTATGATGAAAGACTGGTTGCTCTATACCTCTACAGATATGGTTAATTGGCAAGATCATGGTGTTGTAGCATCGTTGAAAGATTTTCCTTGGTATAAGGGGGACAATGGTGCATGGGCCGAATGTGTGGTAGAACGCAATGGCAAGTGGTATATGTACTGTCCCATTCATGGACATGGTATCGGTGTACTTGTGTCCGATTCACCCTATGGACCATTTAAAGATCCATTGGGTCATCCTCTGGTTTGGCGTCAGGAACATTGGTACGACATTGATCCGTCGGTTTATATCGACGATGACGGACAGGCTTATATGTATTGGGGCAATCCCTATACCTATTGTGTGAAACTCAAAGAGGACATGATTTCCATCGATGGTGATATTATGACTATGGATCGTATTGATGATTACCAGGAAGGACCGTGGTTTTGGGCAAGAAAGAATGATAAGGGAGAGAAATGGTATTATCTCGCTTTTGCATCTACCTGTTGCCCTGAAGGTATCGGCTATGCCATGAGTAAATCGCCCACTGGACCTTGGAAACATATGGGACATATTATGGATCATACTCCACGTACACGTGGCAATCATCCAGGTATTATCCACTATAAAGGCAAGTCGTATTGTTTTGGTCTGACGTATGACCTATTCCGCCTTGAGAGTTCTCGACATGCTGAGCGCCGTTCTGTATCGGCAGCCGAGATGACCTATAATGCCGACGGTACTATCAAGGAACTGCCTTATTTCCAAGATTGTAAGTTGGAACCGATAGGCACCTTTAATCCTTATCGTCGTGTTGAGGCTGAAACCATGGCGTGGGGCTATGGATTGAAAACTACACGTGAGAATCCTTCAGGACCATGGAATGAGACGCTTTTCGTTACCGATATCGACGATGGCGAGTATATCCTCGTGCGCGGTATTGATTTCGGCAAGAAGGGTGCCCTCAAGTTTCATGCTTCTTGCTCGTCGCAGTTGTATGGTGGCAGAATGGAAATTCGTCTCGATGCAGTAGATGGTTCATTGGCAGGAGCCATAGATATTCCCAATACCAAGTTTAAGTATCGGGAGTTTATCACTGATGTGACTCAGTGTAATGGTGTACGCGATGTCTATTTCGTATTCAAGAGCACATCCATTCAGAAGAAAAATCTCTTTAACTTTGACTGGTGGAAGTTCGATAAATAACAATTCATATCATTAAAACTAATTAACAACAATGAAAAAGTATATTTTGGGCATGATGACATTTTCGCTCATAGCCCTTTCAGCACAAGCAGAAGAAAAGCAGTTGACCAGTCCTGATGGACGTTTGGTTGTTACCGTATCCGATAATCAAGGCTGTCCCAGTTATCAAATTAACTATGATGGCAAGGTGTTTTTACAACCATCGGCACTTGGTCTCAATACCAATGTTGGTGATTATACTCATGGTCTGACTATGACTAATGCTTCTGATGTGACAACCATCAAGGAGAGTTATTCGCTGTCTCGCATCAAAAAAAGCAAAGTCGATGTTGATGCCCATCGCCAGGTTTTTACCTTCTCAAAAAACGAAAAGGCCGTATTTGATGTAGAGTTCCATGTGGGAAACAACGATGTAGCTTTCCGCTACTTGTTGCAAAGCCATGGCGACACTCGTTGCTGTGTGATTAAACAAGAAGCTACTTCGTTTGCTATGCCACAAGGAGCTACATCGTTTCTCTGTCCGCAGATGGCTCCAGTGACAGGTTTTGCGCGTACTGCCCCCAGCTATGAAACCAACTATGATCTTGATGTTCCTGTAGGCACTCGACTGAGCAAAACGGGATATACCTTCCCTTGTCTGTTTCGCAATGGCAATGACGGATGGTTGCTTATCTCAGAGACTGGCACCGATGGCGACTATTGTGCTTGTCGCTTGATGGGGCATGACGATGGCTCCTATCAGATAGGATTTCCACAGGAGGGCGAGATGAACGGTCTCGGCTCTACCTTTGCTGGTATCACCTTGCCGGGCAAAACACCTTGGCGCACCATCACTTTGGGTAGCACACTGGCTCCCATTGTCGAGACAACTATCCCCTTCGATGTTGTTGAAGAGAAATATCCCGCATCAAAAACCTATGAAGGCAGCAAGGGATCATGGTCATGGATTATCCGTATGGACAATTCTTGCAACTACGATGAGCAGAAAGAATATATCGATTTCTCTGCTGCGATGGGATGGCAGACGGTATTGGTAGATGCCCATTGGGACAGCCAGATCGGTTATGAGAAGATTGAAGATCTGGCGCGCTACGGCAAAACAAAGGGTGTTGACCTCTTCTTGTGGTACAACTCTAATGGTTATTGGAACGATGCACCACAAGGGCCTCATGGAAAAATGGCTAAATCAGGCATTCGTCGCAAGGAGATGGCATGGATGCAGAAGATTGGCATTCGTGGAATCAAAGTCGATTTCTTCGGTGGCGATAAGCAGGAGATGATGCAACTCTATGAAGATATCTTGACCGATGCCAACGATTTCGGCATTGAGTGTATCTTCCACGGCTGCACCTTGCCCCGTGGTTGGGAACGCATGTATCCTAACTTTGTGGCTGCTGAAGCGGTGTTGGCAAGTGAGAATCTCCACTTCTCGCAGTATATGTGTGACAATGAGGCTCGCAATGCGACCCTCCATCCCTTCCTCCGCAACGCGGTAGGTTCTATGGATTTTGGTGGCAGCGCCCTCAATAAGTTCTATGGCGCCGACAACAAACATGGTACGAAACGCCGTACATCTGATGTGTTTGCCCTTGCTACAGCGGTGCTCTTTCAGAGTGCGGTGCAACATTTTGCCCTTGCTCCCAACAATATGACCGATGCTCCAGCATGGGCGGTGGAGTTTATGAAGAATGTGCCTACCACATGGGACGATGTGAAATTCATAGCGGGCTACCCTGGAAAATATATCGTCGTGGCTCGGCGCTGTGGAGACAGATGGATGGTGGCTGGCATCAATGCGCAACGTGAACCGCTGAAACTCAAACTTGCCGTGCCGATGTTTGCCGCAGGATCAGCGCTTAAGGTCTATGCCGACAATGCAGCTCTTGAAGGCGCGGTGAAGACGGTGAAGCTGTCGAAGAAGCAACTGCTTGATGTTACCATTCCGTGTAATGGTGGACTGGTGGTGTGCGAATAATCATTCTACTGTAGCAAATATCCCCAACGGGATGGGCGATGACACGATGTAAGTCGCCTTTTCCCTTTGGGGATATTTTGTTGTATAAGTATTGAACTGTGTGGCAAAGCGAGTGCTCTGACACCGATTTTATACTGTGCAGATATACGCCAGACTGATGAGGCTGATACTCACCCATAGCAGTACACCCTGCAGAAGTGGACGTAGGCCGACAGCACGGAGTGTGTCTCTGGTGAGCGAGGCACCGATGAAGAAGAGCGACAGCGTAATCGCATGTTTGGCAAGCAGGTTGATGGTGGTGCCTATACGACTGCCGACGGTCGAGGCAGCATCGCCCAGGAGCGACGGGTTGGCGAGCACGTAGGTATTGAGCACAATGGCTACGATGAACCAGATGATGAAGGTGGGAATGTTGCGATACCAGGGTTTGCTGGCGGTTACCGATGCCATGGTGGAGCGGAAGAAGAAGGGGGTGACCAGCGTCAGTATGACGATCCACAGGGCGCGGGTCAGCTTTACGGTAGTTGCCACTTCGAGGGCGCTGACGCCCTGTGATGCCAGCCAGTCGGGGTGCATTTGGTCGTAGGCAGCACCTGCACCTACCACAGACGATGTGTCGTGGATGGCAATAGCTGCCCACATGCCAAACTGCTTCATCGTCATGCCCAATGCATCGCCGAAGTAGGGGAAGATGAAGAGGGCTATGCCGTTGAGTACGAATACTACGCCGAGCGCCACCGACATGCTCTCGGCTTTGGCTTTCAGCACTGATCCTACTGCTGCGATGGCAGAACCGCCACAAATGGCTGTGCCCGAACTGATCAGATAACTTGTCTGTGCATCCACTTTCAGCAGGTGTCTGCCAAAGAGCCAACCCAATGCCAGGGTGCCGAAGACGCTGACGATGGTGAATGCCATGCCTTCTGCTCCTGAGGCTAAGGCTTGGTTGACGTTCATGCCGAAACCTAATCCTATGACGGAATACTGCAGAAGCTTCTTCGACATGGTTTTGTTGAATTCGGGGAATGCCTTGCCGAACAGCAGGGCAAAGGCGATGCCGAGTGCCAAGGCTACTGGTGACGATACCCATCGGGTGATCCATTGCATCGATGCCAACGACCATCCTGTTGCTTCGCAGATGAAGCCTATCAGCAGTGATGCGGCTATGATGCCTACTATTAGGATGTAGCAGATCTCGCTGCTATTCCATTGTGGTGTGTTATGTTTCATAATCGTGATATGTGTGTGGTATATTGATTGGATTATCCTGTTACGGGGCTATTTCTTGAGGGTGGTGTCGAAAAATGTCAAGGTGCGCTCTTGCACCGGTATGCCGCAGGAGTGGGGTATGTCCCATAGCTCGGTGACGAGATTGCTGTCAGCTTGTTGGCTTTTCCAAACGCGGTGCATCTCGTCGAATGCCTGCTCTACACCCGGTAGGGGAAAGAGATGATCCTTTCTGCCGTTGATGAACAGCATGGCTTTGGGACATGCCAACGATGCGATATGCGGATAGTCGAGATATTGGCGCAGGGCGGGGATGCAGTTGGCAAAGCCGCCATATTCGCGGCGGCCGTAGCGCTTGGTGAGTTGGGCATCGGTATTGATCATCCAACAGATGGAGGCGCCCGCTTTGATATGGTCGCTCAGGGCAGAGAGCATCCAGGCACGGTAGCCACCCATGGAGCATCCGACACAGCCTATGCGTTCGGCATCGACACAGGGCAGTTGCGCCAGGAAGTCTGTGGCTGCCAGGTCGTCGTAGGTCATAAAGGCTGACAGGTCGCGTCCGAGCATCATCATATTGCCGGCAATGATGTCGTAGCGGTTGCGATCCACACCTTCTCGTCTGCCGCGCTCGCCCCACATCGGTGCATCCATGGAGAATACCACATAGCCGTGGCGAGCGAGATAGTCGCCCATGTATTGACCATCGTAGAGCTGTTTTGCCCAGGTATCGGCATCGTCGGTAACCTCTCGTGTGACCATGAAGGGACGTATCATCTTCTCCTTGCCGATAAAGAGGTGGCCGCCATGGTCGTGTAGTGCATTGATGGCAGGAAACGGGCCTTTGCCATCGGGGATAAGCAGATAGGCGGTGATGCGTGAATAGGCGTTGATATTGAAAGCAATCTTCTGTGCACGATAGCCATCGCGCTGCTCTTCACCCAATACCTCCATGTTCCATGCCGTTGCCCTGCGCGGTGGAGTCATCATGCACTGGAAAACAGTTTGTCGGGCTGCCTTCTTCCACTTTTTGAAATTGCGTATGGGACTGTTGCCCCATGCCATGGGGTAGGTAAGTTCTTGTTTCAGTTGTTCTACATAGCGTGGTATGTCGTTATCGAACTCATAGTTTTCGCGCTGTTGGATGTGGGCTTGCTGTTTTGACTGCTGAGCTGCGGCAGTCTGCCACATGGTGTTGAGTGCAGGAAACATCAGCATGATGATGCATCCGATGATTTGTTTTGTCTTGTATGTCATAGTAGTGAAGTGTGGGGCAAAGGTACTTTATTTCTGCCACACTACCAAACATTTTCTGCCAAAACCGTCGGTCGAAGCTATTTCACCACCTTGATAGCATACGCTGTGCGAAGGATATGGCCTGTTGGGTCTTTCCCCTGAACGGTCATCTGGTATAGACCTTCTGCAGATGGCATGGTAATTGTCAGGGTTTTCGCTTTGACCATAGGATACCACGTCGTCGTATGGTATTTTGATGCTAATCCGTTCGCAGGGGTTGGATGGTCTTGAGGGAAGGCGTAAGACATGAGTTGTTCGCCATCTTTCAACTTATAATTAGCCAATCGCCCTTTGCGGGTGATAAACGAGATGACACCGCAACAGCTGCTGCTGCCGAAATGGAATGTTCCGGAGTAAATCTGAACATACTTGATGAGGTGTGCGTCGTAGTTTAACAGGTCGTCTGCATCGTAGATAGGCATTCCGTCGAGTAAGATCAATGCCGGCATCTTGGCATAGCTTCTCGTTTCTGGATTGTACGTATATAGGAGACTGACACCATGCTGTTTCTCCTTTCTTATTCCTTTTATAAATTCAAGGAGCATTTCTCGCACATCTTTCATCTGGGTGTATTCGTCCAGATCATAGAAATAGTCGGGTGTGGCAGACATCAACTTGACGGAGTGAACCAACGAGGCGTCAGGGGCGTTCGCATCGCTTGATGCTTGTTGACGGGCGATAGCGGCACGCTCTCGCAATGCTTTCTCCTGACAATAGACCGTGAGTTTCGGCAGACGCTTGGGTAGCATCGATTGATAGGGAGATACCAATTCCATCGGGATGGATCGGCCTAAGCTGTCGTAGGCAGTGACCAATACGGGTTGGTTGCCACTGATGCCCGATGTAAAGTAGAGGTAAGAACCGTCTGGTTGGCGCTTGCCGTCATATAGCAGGGCGGTCTTGCCTATCAGCGACAGACGGGTTGTCATGACCTTGGCAGAAGTGCCCGATGCCACTCTGGCTCTGACAATATGTCCCTCTATTTCCGGACAATACGCTGTCATGCCTCCTTCGGTCGTAGGTTGAACCGATGGCTTGCAGACAGAGAGGTTGGCAGATATTCCTCCTTTCGTGATAGATACGCAGCAGCCCGATGCATCGGTTTCCGGCAAGGGAATACATACCGTATCGCCTGCTTTGTATTGGAACAGTGCATGGGGAGTCTGGCAACTGTCTGCCGGGATGATGGTGATGTCGTCCAGCCGTGAGAGTTTATCTGCATTGATTACACCGATGATGGAACGGCAGATGGCATCTGAGCCGAGTAGTTGCGAGACGCGTGTGTAGGCTGACAGTTGGTAGCAGCCGCTGTGCATAGTGGTGGGTAGGGGAATCTCTGCCCAACCATGTCCATCTCTTAAGGCAACCATACATTGAGCATACATGCTGAGTGTATCGGAAATCTCTACGTAAGCCACACGACTGGCAGAAGGTTTGCCGTCAATGCTGGCATCAACACGCACGCAAAGCCGTTCTCCGACCAGATAACAGTCTTTGTCGGTATAGGCAGATACTACTTCCACCTTTGACTGAGCGAAAGCAGAACATCCTATCAGTAAGGATAGTATAAGAGCGAAATGTCTAATCATAAACTATTGTTTGTTTTGCCAGAAATCGGGGCGGTCTATGGCGTCTCCACCCCAATACTTATCACGATAATCTACACACCAGGTAAAGGTCCACATGGTGTCGCCGGTATCGGGAGTGTGGGTATAGACACTATACCCCCTGTTCACCAATGCAGAGGGCGATAGCCCATCCTGTGGAAATGTCTGAGGATTGTTTTGGCTCTTATAGCCGACATCCGAACCGTTGATATACATCTCCTTCATACTCGTGTGGCCTCTTACTCCGATATATCCGATGGCTTTCCGCTCACCGACAGACTTGATGTTGGTGGGGAGTTCGGAGGGCATGGGAGTGAACAAACCTCCCATATTGTATGTTTGATTGAGCATCAACCGGCGGTATTCATATTCCTGACGGGTGATAGCCATCTGTTTGATGCGTGTGCAACAGCGTGTTTGCAACCGATGGTCACTAATAGTGCGTGTGTAGATACTGCGCTTGGTGATGGCTCCACAGCCATAATCCTCATTGGTGGCGAAATTGGCAAGTGCTATGGCGTGACGCCAACCGTGGTTGGTATATGCTTCGGGAGAAATCTTCTCAAATGTGCCGTTTTGACCATCCGAGTCGCCTTCGTTCTGTCCCATACAATATTTCCATTGTGTGGTAAGCGGTGTGTAAATCTCATAATAGTCATCTACCTGCCATAAGAGATATACCAGTGCATGGGGATCTTCGGTTGTGACCATTACATTGATCGACTTATTGACCTCTGACTGTTCGTAACAGATATCGGTGAGCTCAGGAGCGTCAAGCGGTTGCATGGGTTCGCTGGCGAAATTTCCGTATGGGGTTGATACCTCAACGTAATACTTCTGGTCTGACGACAGCTTACCGACATTTACGATGAAGCGTCCAGTGAAATTGCCGACTCCGTGTCCTTCAAAGACCTGTCCGTCTGTACCTTTTACAACAACTGTTGCATCGTCTATATTGGAATAAATCTCCTCCAGTTCGCCAGTAGGTCTTGCTGTGCTATGCAGTGAGAACACACACTCGCTCTCGCTCACAATCTGCCCAAAGATGACGACCATGGGTTCTGTCTCGGAGTCGGGTATCTCGTAGTCGTAGGTGCATGCCACGGTTGTCAGCAGTGTCATGCAAAAGATGAAGGCGCGTTTTATGTGATGGATATCATGTAGCATGGTTAGAACTTGATGTTGTAGTTAATATATGGAATAGGTGCACCGAATACGGACAACTTGTAACCTCGAACATTATTCCCGTCACCCTCAAAGTAGATGGAGTAGGCATTACGACGTCCAAGCAGGTTGTAAACACCAATGGTAAACCAACTGTGTGTGGATGCGGTCAGGTGATGGCTTGGCTCGATATTGAAAGACCAGTCAAGTCGGAAATAGTCTGGCATGCGCAGTTTGTTACGGTCGGAATAGACAGGCACCGAGTAATCGCCCGTTGTCTCCGAGGGCATGATGCCGATGGGAGCTGTATAGGGTCTGCCGGTGCTGTATTCTGCATTGAGCGATGTGCTATATCTGCGTGTGAATTTATAGTTGCAGACCAACTTCAGATTATGGGGACTGTCATAGTCTGCCGCAAACCATCGGCCTTGGTTGATCGGCATTTGCCCCATAGCGTTCTTTTGCTTCAGTTCGGTGCGCGAATAGGTATAGTTCAACCATCCGTTCAGCTTGCCATAGAACTTGCGAATCTGTAGTTCGATGCCGTAGGCACGTCCGCTTGTTCCCACCACATCTTCGTATAGATGATCATTCATGACGAGGATGGCAGCATTGCGGTAGGTCAGATAGTCTTTCATCCCTTTGTAGTAGGCTTCAGCCGAAAATTCATAGCAGCCTTTGCCAAACTGCAGGTAGTAGCCGGTTGTTGCTTGCCAGCCCGACTGTGGCTTTACCTTAGCGTTGCTGAGCATCCAGATGTCTGTTGGCGACATGATGACGGTATTGGAAACCTTATGGATAAACTGGTGCAGGGTGTTGAATCCTGCTTTGACAGATGCGTTGTCGTTGAGTTTATAGTTGGCAGAAAGGCGGATGTCGGGACGCAGATAGAAGGTCTCTAATCCTTCTTTGAAAGATTTGAACAGGTTCAGCCGGACGCCTCCAACGATATTCAGCACTGGCGACAAAGTCCAGGTGTCTTCCATCCACAAGGCGCTCTCTACGGCATGGTCGGTATTGAGTTTCCGTCCCACAATGTACGAGTTCTCTCCCCAAGGCTGATAACTGCCGGGCATAATCCGATAGTACTGTCCCTGTATGCCCATATTCAACTGGTGGTCTTTATGGAGTGCATAGTTGGCGTTGCCCTTTACAAAATAGTTGTTCAGGTTGAACGAGAGCGTTGCGGCAGATGTGGGATATTCGGAGTCTCTGTTGGCATAGTCATAATGGTCATAACCTGCGATGAGCGTCGTCGAGAGTCGGTCGCCATAGCGACTGCGCAGCTCTGCCGATAGGTTCGTGTTGCTATAGTTGTATTTCTTCTCTTTGGTGAGCGAGAAGCGATCGTGGCTGTAATAACCATTGATGAGTAGTGTATGGTTGCTCGACAAGAGGGTGTTCAGTGTGCCACCCACATCCCAATAGCCGGCTTTGCCATCGCGGTATCCGTATGTATTGCCTCCTTCGTTCCACGAATCTGAATTGTGGTTCTTCTTGTTGATCAGTTTGAGCATCCAGTCAGAATAGGTGGCACGACCGCCTAACAGTAGCGACATGCGGTCTTTCACGATAGGTATTTCAACTGCTGCTCTTGATGTCACAAGACCGATACTGGCTGATCCATGGAAGCTGTTGCGATCGGGAGTCTTCCCTTTTATATTCATGACCGACGACAGACGACCGCCATACTGACTGGGGATGCCTCCCTTGTACAGATCGGTCTCACCCACCAAATCGGGATCTATGACCGAGAAGAGTCCGAACATGTGCATCGGGTTGAATATGGTGTTGCCGTTGTAGAGTATCTGGGTGTGCTCCGTAGCACCGCCGCGCACATTGATTCCGCTGCCAGCCTCACCTGTTGAGGCAACTCCCGGCAACTTCAATGCGAGTTTCAAGACGTCAGTTTCTCCCATGACTAATGGGACATTGCGAAGTAGCGAGGGGTGGAACGACTCTACACCGCTATACTGTTGCGACTGCTTCTTGCGCATGCCTAACACCTCTACCTCTTTGAGCATTTCGTATTCTCGCTGGGTATTAAGAGGTTTGATGCCTGCGGTTCCCGGATTTATCTGTTTCTCATCGCTGTAATTCAAGCGGTGGGTGCTGCCCGAAGCGTATGCCTGAAAGACTGGCACCGCTGCTGCATCAGCCATGCTGATGGACATGCTGTCCCATGGCGCTGTAGGATTTACCGAGACGGTATAGGTCGTATCTTCGGGGTGCGCCTTGGGTTCACGGCTTGCCATCAGACCATCCAAAAACTCCGTGCAGCTCTTCAGACTTTCCTGTCTGACGCTCTGCCAGAATCCTATATTGTGTTTGCGCTTATACTGTCGCAACTCATTGCGATATGCCGGTACTGCCCGGCGCAGCGATTTATACCCTTTAACCTCGTGTAAGGATCCGTCTGCCAACCGCAGGTAATATCTGTCAATGGTTTTTATCTGATGATAGGAACGCCGATCGATTTCTACATCACCATAGTTTTGCTTGGCCTTGTTGAGCAATAGCGAAGCATGACTGCCCTGATACACAACCTGCATGAACCATTCATGCTCTCTTTCAAAGCGGTTGCCATCAAGTTCAAACCATTTGATTTTGTCCTGATTAGGAACTATAGAGAGTTTGCTGTCTGGTGCAACAACAGCAAGTTGGTTGTCCATGATATTGTAGCGCATAGGTACAAAGGTATAGACATTACCATCGTAGCAGATGTTTCCTTGTTGAAATGAGTCACTATTCCAGTAAGGATGGGTAGTCCAGGTCGCATGTGAAATCGAAGTTTCAACCTGCCCCTGATAGAGAGCCGCGCAATCGCCAGCGGCTCCCATATAGGCAGAAATGATAAAGGTTGCCAGTGTATCACAGACCATGGTGCTGTTCTTTTATGAGTGACTATTTGTTTCTTATCGATTCCGATGGTTTCTTTTCGAGTATCTTTTGCAGCTGATAGCTGGTTGAAGATCCACCGTCATAGCCATCGTAGTTATGGTCAATCTTCTTGATTATTTGTAATTTAGTGTAATAACCTTCCTCAAACGAAAAACCTTTAATACGATCTTGAGGCCACTTGTTCCAATTCTTTTTGCCTTCCTCTCTTACCCACATGCCAGGTTCCTCTTTTGTAACGATGTCGTAAAAAATAACAGGTTCTGAGTCTATTTCTACTATCATATTAACGACCTCTATCTTGTCGTCATCACTACATGACGATATGGCAAAGGTAAAGAGGGCAAGTAGAATACTTGTGATAAAATAAAAATGAGTTCTTTTCATAATTGTAATGTGTTAGTGAGTGATATGTTTTTGGTTATTGTATTTAAGTTTATTTTGTGGCTACAAATTTAAGATAATTATTGATAGGTTTGTCAAATAGACTGGAAAACTTTTGTTTTTTTTTACACTATTTATACTAACACTGCGATATATGGCTTAATATTATACTATTTTAACGGTTTCTCGGGGCAAACTGTTAGAAAATGGTAATAAGTCTGTAATTTTGTCATGGATAGACAGATGAATTATGATACACAATAGATGCTGACAGCGGCCAATGATGTTGCATGACTATTGTGATAACGTCGGCATAGAGAAGAATGGTGCAGTATGATGGTGATGCATGAGACAAAGCCACACGCTGCCAGCCACACCACAGCACAGCAACGTCATGGTCCGTCAAAGTCATAGATCTACGGAGATTATTAACCATTTCTTTGGCAGTTTCAATAAGTTTGCGTATTTTTGCAAGAATAACACAGATAACCTCATGACAGATATATGACCTTTAGCTTTTCGACTATGAAAAAGATGAAGATTGGATTGCTGCCACGGATATTGATAGCCATGGCACTGGGTATTGCTGGTGGTATGGTGTCGCCGGAAATGCCAGTACGCGTTTTTGTGACTTTCAATGGTTTGTTTAGCGAGTTTTTGGGATTCCTCATTCCCCTGATCATTGTGGGACTGGTGACACCTGCCATTGCCGATATCGGACGGGAGGCTGGTCGCTTGCTGGTGGTCACGGCATTGCTGGCCTATGGCGCAACGGTATGTTCCGGACTGTTGTCGTATGGCGTTAGCGAGGCGGTATTCCCTTCGCTCATCTCCGATCAGATAGAATGGACATCGATCAACGAGGCGAAACAGCAGGAACCTTATTTCACCGTGAGCATCACACCGCCGATGGCTGTGATGACCTCATTGGTCATGGCGTTTACACTCGGCTTGGGCATAGCCTATCAGGGCACGGCAACGCTGAAGAATGTTTTCACCGAATTCAGACAGATTATCACCAAAACCATACAGGTGGTGGTATTGCCGCTGCTACCTATTTATATATTCGGCATATTCTTCAACATGACCCATTCGGGCGAAGTGTTCCGGGTGCTGTCAGTCTTTGTGAAGATTATCGGCGTGATATTCGTGATGCACGTCGTATTGCTGCTCTTGCAATATGCCGTGGCAGGACTGCTGACCCATAGGAATCCGTTGCGACTGCTGATGCGCATGATGCCTGCCTATTTTACCGCACTCGGCACACAATCGTCGGCAGCAACCATTCCTGTGACACTCCGGCAGACCATAGCCAATGGGGTGGGTGAGGGTATTGCCGGCTTTGTGGTGCCCCTTTGTGCCACGATACATTTGTCGGGTAGCACATTGAAGATTGTGGCATGTGCCATGGCGCTGATGATGATGCAGCATATAGACTACGACATGCAAGGCATGATAGGATTCATACTGATGCTGGGCATTACGATGGTTGCCGCACCGGGTGTGCCGGGTGGAGCCATTATGGCAGCATTGGGAATCCTACAGTCTATGCTGGGATTCGACCAGCAGTCGTTGGCACTGATGATAGCCCTTTATATCGCTATGGATAGTTTCGGCACTGCCTGCAATGTGACGGGTGACGGTGCCTTGGCGCTGATTATCGACCGATGGTTTGGCAGAAAAGACGCTGTGACGGGTTGATATCAACCGCATGACTTTAATTTGGATAACAAATACACATGATACACTACCATTTCAAACGTGACGTCAACCACCTCGTGGGACCCATTCTGCTGGAAACCCTACTGACTTTTCTCTTGGGAGGCGTCGATACTTTCATGCTCAGCCAGTATAGCGATGCGGCTGTAGCAGCAGTAGGAGTAGATAACCAGATACTCTCGTTGGTGTTTCTGCTCTTCACTATTATCAATGCCGGCACTTCTGTGCTGTGTGCACAGTATCTCGGAGCAGGACGCGAAGAGAAGTTTATCAGAGTTGGCATAGTGGCTTTGGCACTCAATCTGGTGGTGGGAATAGCTGTCAGCCTGACGCTGTTTCTCGGTGCCGACTCGATATTGACACTCATGGGACTGCGTCCCGAACTGATGGTGTATGGTCGCCCGTATATGCAGATAGTGGGCGGAATGGCTTTCACACAGGCGATTTCCACCACGGTGAGCACCATTCTGCGATCTGCCAAGATGCCCGTTCCGCCAATGATGGTGGTGGGGGTGGTCAATGTGCTCAACATCATGGGCAACTATATATTGATATTCGGTAAGTTTGGCATGCCCGAAATGGGTGCCGAGGGTGCCGCCATCTCTACAAGCATATCGCGAGTAGTGGCTATGGTGTTGTTGGTGGTCATACTGCGTTGGCGCTTGTTCACCTATGTGCCTCAAAAACTCTTTGCCCATTTCCCCACACACGAGTTGCGCAATCTGCTGAAGATTGGCATGCCATCGGCTGGCGAAAACATATCCTACAACCTGCAGCAGCTCACCTTGCTGTATTTCATCAATATGCTGGGCAATGACGAACTGACTGCCCGCACCTATATTGTCAATGTGGTGATGTTTGTCTATATGTATGCCATCTGCATTGCCCAGGCAAGCAGCATCATGGTGGGACATCTGACAGGATTGGGAAAAACACAGGCGGCATACCAAGTGGGACGCTTCTCCTGGCGTAGGGGAGTACTCGTCACACTGTCGTTCTCAGTGCTCTGTGCGCTCTGCGGACCGTTTATTGCCGACTGTCTGACCGACAATCCCACTATCGCCAAACTGGTATGCACCTGCTTCTGGGTCGATGTGCTGCTCGAAGTGGGTAAGTGTGTCAACATCTGGGCGACCAATACGCTCAGGGCTGCGGGCGACATCCTCTATCCCTTCTACCTCGGTCTTGTGGTGCAATGGGCTGTGGGGGTGCTGTTCGGCTATCTGCTGGGCATCACGCTTGGCTTCGGACTGGTGGGCATGTGGTTTGCCTTTGTGCTCGACGAGAATATCCGCGGCATACTGTTTGTCAGACGATGGAATGCCTTTAAATGGGCAAACAAGTCGTTTGTGAATTGAAGAACTAAACGATAGAACTCTAAATCATAAAACTATGAACGAAGCATTTATCATCCGCATTTTGTTGGCAGCCCTGCTGGGTGGTGCCATTGGTATAGAACGTGAATACCGGGCAAAGGAAGCTGGATTCAGAACCCACTTCCTTGTAGGGCTTGGTGCTGCCATCTTCATGATACTGTCTAAATATGGTTACGAAGATGTGGTGGGCGGAGTGGTGCGCCTCGACCCTTCGCGCATTGCCTCACAGGTGGTCAGCGGTATCGGTTTTATCGGTGCCGGATGTATCATCTTCCAGCGCCATGTGGTGCGCGGACTGACTACAGCGGCTGGGCTGTGGGTGACCTCTGCCATCGGATTGGCTTGCGGATCGGGACTCTATCTGCTGGCAACGGTTTCTACGGTTCTCGTATTGTTGTGCTTGGAAGGTGTCAGCATCTTGCACAACCGATTCGGTGCGAAGCAAATTTCGCTGACCTTCTCTGCTCCTACACGTGAGGGAATACGCGAAGTGCTCGATTCTATCGGTCGCGAACACACTGAGGTGTTGGCTTATGAAATGAAAACTCATCGCTCACAAGATGCTGAAACATATACTGCCACCGTTCGCTTGAAGGTGAAGCGCAACCATTATCAGTCGCGCATCATGTCGTTTATGACTGAGTTTGATGGAATCACCATCGACAATCTGGAATAGCATCATGGTCATAGGAGGTCGGCGGTTGAGCACATGGAAGTTTTTTTTCGCCTTTCCGAAACCGTGACACAACGACGAGGTTTGTTTGACGCTGTCGGACAAACCTCGTTTCTCTTACGTACGCGCACGCGCGTCTTTCGCAAAAATCGACCACTCGACCACCAGGTCTGTGTAAAACTATGTGGTACAACGGTTTAGCTGGTGGTCGAATATCGTTTCATAGGGTGTTTTCGACCACCATTCGAACATCTATCGACCACCGTCAAAATTTGTCGAATTTTTACATCTCAGCCCAATATACGTATTGTCAGACATTTCCCAACCTTTGGCAAAAGTATTTCCCAACCTTTGGCAAAAGTATTTCCCAACGTTTGGCAAAAGTGTTTCCCAACGTTTGGCAAGAGTGTTTTCAAACGTTTGGCAAGAGTGTTTTCAAACGTTTGATAAAGGTCTTTTCAACGTTTGATAAAAGTGTTATCTAATATTTGATAAAGGTGTTATCCTATATTTGATAAAGGTGTTATCAAGGCTTGTCAAAGTGCTGATAAACGATTGTATTTTATAAGGAAAATAGGATCACGCTTTACTTTTGTCCTTACAGGACGTAGGCTAAATAAAATCATACACCCCAGGGTGTTACCCTGGGCTATGAAGATTTTGCCCCATTCGGGGCGTTAGTAACCCAGCGACTAAAGACGGGCTAATACCCAACACCTAAAGATGTGTTAATTATAAGGGAAATAGGATCACGCTTTACTTTTGTCCTTACAGGACGTAGGCTAAATAAAATCATACACCCCAGGGTGTTACCCTGGGCTATGAAGATTTTGCCCCATTCGGGGCGTTAGTAACCCAACAACTAACGACGGGCTAATACCCAACAACTAAAGATGTGTTAATAACCAAACAAGCAAAGGCGGGCTGAAAGCCCAATGGTTTCCTTAGCCCAGGGCATCGCCCTGCGGATATGAATGCACATAATCAACCACGTCCTGAAAGGACAAAAGTAACTCAGCTCTGCTCTTTTGCCGAAAACAATAGTAATTCCACATTGAAAAGCATCATTCTTTAGGCTGATTCGTGCACATCACATCGTTGCACTGGTGGTCGATGGGTGGTCGATAATCCTGAATTTCAGACAATCGACCACCGCATATTGCGCTGAATGACAGCACGATACACGGATTGGTGGTCGAGTGGTCGAAATTTTTCTGAAAACTGAATTTTATATAAGCACTTCAGGTGCTCCTTTCTGTAGCACCACAGTCGCTTGTCAAATGGCAGAATAGAACTAAAAATGCTGATAAGCAACAGTTTCTATTTGCCGAGTTGCTGTCTGAAGTTGAGCGCAGCACCGATGGCAGTACAAAATTCAGAGTATTTCGGTATGTGGAAACGCACGTTGTAGAGCTTTTCCAGCATAGGATAAATCTCTTTGCATTGGGGGTAGAGCGTCAGATTGCCTATCAGTACAAAGTCTTTGATGCCCGTGTTGAGGGCGGAAAGAATGCTCGCCGAACCGATGCTCTGCAATACCATGGTGATAATGCCAAGGGCAATATCTTCGCGTGGCGCGTCATACTGTGCCTTGCTGAATAGCGATGCGGTGGCATTCATGGGGAGGCCGGGCAAAGGACGACTAGAGATGTCGCCGATGAGCAAGTTGATGTTGCGGATGTCGCCACGGAGTGCCAGACTCGAAATCTGTTTCGGATCGCTTGTGTTGAGCATCACACGCGATAGACCCTGTACGGTTCCACCTCCGATACCAATACCTCCGATGTGTCGGATCTCATCGCCATCACATTGCACAAAGCTGGTTCCTGTGCCCATCGATACTACAATGGCTTTCGAGAGACCGCTTTCAAAGCGTGCGCCCAAGCCATCTGCAATGAATTCGTCGGTCTTGCCTGTTGGCAATCCATAGACGGGTCCGTCGATATATGCCGATCCCACACCAGTCACCATGACTTGTTCAACGTCGCTGAGGCTGATGTTGTTGTCGTGAAGATACTTTCCGAAAGCTCCGTAGAGTGATGTGACGGGATCGACCGCAGTAATGCGGATGGGTGAAAGAACATGTTGTTCGTGCAGTCCAACAATCTTGGTGGTCGATATGCCCACGTCAATGCCGATGATGATTCCCATTGGTTTTTACTTTCTTTTTTGTTTGTTAGTTCGTTTATCCGCCGACAAAGGTACGAATAAGCGAGCAGAATAGAAAAGAAATGCCCAAATTTCTTTTTATTCTCGAGCGCGAGTACCTTGGACGCTTTAGCGCCAAAGTACGAATAAGCGAGCAGAATAGAAAAGAAATGCCCAAATTTCTTTTTATTCTCGAGCGCGAGTACCTTGGACGCTTTAGCGCCAAAGTACGAATAAGCGAGCAGAATAGAAAAGAAATGCCCAAATTTCTTTTTTATTCTCGAGCGCGAGTACGATATGTAGAAAAGTAAAACCCCTGCCAACTAAATGTTGAACAGGGGCTTAAATGAAAGGAGGAGTGGTACCTCCAGGAATCGAACCGGGGACACACGGATTTTCAGTCCGATGCTCTACCAACTGAGCTAAGGCACCATATTCGGTTTTGCAATCCTTTCGTTTGCGGTTGCAAAGGTACTACATAATTTTGATATACCAAACAAACCGCATAAAAAAGTGTTATTTGTTAACGAATTTTAAGAACTTTCGCCCTTTTTACCTCCATTTGCCTTTGTTTTTGCGCTTATTTTGCCATTATTGCAGTGGATTCCAACCTTGCGCTTTTAGTGGAAATTCTTGGTCATCGCGTGTCACAAGCACCTGTCCGAGGCTATCCTTTGTGATGTGTCCGATGAGGCGAACATCGTCGATGGCCTGGATTTTCTCATGGTCACCAATAGGAATGGTGAACAGCAATTCATAGTCTTCGCCGCCGTTGAGTGCGCAGGTAGTCACGTTCATGTTGAGTTCTTCTGCCATTACCGCAGTCTGATAGTCGATGGGGATCTGCTTCTCGAAGATACGGCATCCCACATGGCTTTGCTTGCAGATGTGCATCAGTTCGCTCGACAGTCCATCGCTGATATCCATCATAGCTGTGGGGCGTATGCCGGCAGCACGGAGCTTTTCGATAATATCGCCGCGTGCCTCGGTGCGCAGTTGGCGCTGGAGCAGATATTCTTTGCCGGCAAAGTCGGGCTGGAACTGAGCCAGACTCTCCAATGCCTTTTTATCGCCTTTGCGCTTGGCTTCGTCAACTTGTGAATAGTAAACAGATTTCTCACGTTCTAAGAGTTGCAGTCCCATATAGGCAGCGCCGAGGTCTCCGCTGACACATATCAGGTCGGTCTCTTTGGCTCCGTTGCGATAGACGATATCCTCTTTCTTGGCTTCACCGATACAGGTGATGGAGATGGCGAGGCCCGTATAAGATGAGGTGGTGTCGCCTCCTACGATATCCACATGCCATTTGTCGCATGCCAGGCGCAGTCCGTTGTAGAACTGTTCCATATCTTCTACGGTGAAGCGCTTGCTTACTGCCAGACTGACGGTCAGTTGACGTGGGGTGCCGTTCATGGCGAAGATGTCGCTGATGTTGACCATGGCAGACTTGTAGCCAAGGTGCTCTAAATCTATATAGGTGAGGTCGAAGTGTACGCCTTCCATCAGCATGTCGGTGGTGACGAGTACTTCGCTGTTGGGGTAACTGAGTACGGCGCAGTCATCGCCTACGCCGTACTTTGTTGATTCATTCTGTGGTTTGATGTCTTTGGTCAGTCTGTCGATCAGTCCAAATTCACCCAGTTTTGCTATTTCCATGTATTTGTTTATGCTCTGTTAATCATTTCACGCATGATCTCGGTCATCAAAGGCTGTGCCTTGTTGGCTGCTTCCTGTACTTCTTCGTGACTTACTTCAACGGGATCGTCGAAGCCGCCAAGGTCGGTAATGACGCTCACACCGAAGGTCTTGATGCCGCAATGGTGGGCTACAATTACTTCGGGGACGGTACTCATGCCGATGGCGTCGCCGCCCATCTTGGCAAACATGCGGTATTCGGCTGGTGTTTCAAAGGTAGGACCCTGTACGCCGATATATACACCATGCTGCACTTTGATGCCTTTTTCTGCTGCCACTTTATCAGCTTCTGCCACCAGTTGCAGGTCGTATGGCTCGTGCATGTCTGGGAAGCGAGGTCCGGTGGGGAAGTTTTTTCCGCGCAAGGGGTGTTCGGGGAACAGGTTGATGTGGTCGGTGATGATCATGAGGTCACCGATATTGAACTGTGGGTTCATGCCTCCGGCTGCATTTGACACGAAAAGCGTCTTGATGCCCAGTTCGTACATGACGCGTACGGGGAACGTTACTTCCTTCATCGAATAGCCTTCGTAGAAGTGGAAGCGTCCTTGCATGGCCATGATGTCCTTGTTGCCCAGTTTGCCGAAGATGAGTTTGCCAGAGTGGCCTTCTACGGTAGAAATGGGGAAATTGGGGATTTCGCTGTATGGGAATTCGTATTTATCAGTTATTTCGGAAGCTAATTGTCCGAGTCCTGTTCCCAGAATGATCGCTGTTGTGGGATTTGTGGTCATCCTTTCTTTGATCCAGGATGCTGTTTCTCGAATTTTTTCGTACATAGCTGATGATGTATTTGTTAAACATTTCGCCCTGGTCCAGCATGAAGCTGATGGTTACAGGGAGTATATACATATTGTTTTTTACTTCTTCGCTTAGTCCTTCGACGTCGTACAGACGGGCTGCGTCTTTCTCTGTCGTGATGAGCAGACGTGGTTTCGGCAGTTGTTCGAAGGTGTTGTTGATGTGCTGAATGTCTTTGCTTTTGAACTGATGGTGGTCGCTGTAGGTCAGCGGAGTCAGGTGCGTGGTGTAGGGCTTTAAGTCCTGTATCATCTGTTTGGGCGATGCAATACCGGTGAGCAACAGAATGTGTTCGTCGGCTTTGATGCTTTCGAGTGGTCGTTTGCCCTGATTCTGTTTGTCCTGTCCGCCGAACATGGGGCGTAGCGGTCCGTATTTCAACGAGGTGAAATAGAGTGACTGGTAGGCATAGAGCTGCATCATCTTGTTGGTCACGCGATACTCCATCGGTTTCATGTCTTTAGGACATTTTGTCACGATGACAACATCTGCGCGGTCTTTGGCAGACAACGGTTCGCGCAGTCTGCCTGCAGGCAAGAGGCAGTCGTCGATAATCAGACGATGGTAATCCACCAAGAGGATATTGATGCCTGGTTGCACGTAACGGTGCTGGAACGCATCGTCGAGCAGGATGACATCAGCCTTGTTGAGCTCTGTCAGTTGGTCGATGCCGTGGCAACGCTTTTTGTCAACTGCCACGGTGATGTCGGGATATTTCCTTTTCATCTGAAACGGTTCATCGCCGATGCGCTTCATCGGTGTGTCGTTGTCTGCCAAGACAAATCCTTTGCTCTTGCGCTTATAGCCACGACTGAGTACTGCCACCTTGCAATGGTCTTTCAGCAGTTCGATAAGATATTCCACGTGAGGGGTTTTTCCTGTACCGCCAACTGTGATATTGCCCACCGAGATGACGGGTATGTCAAACGATCGGCTTTTCAGCAGATTCATCTCAAAGGCCATGTTGCGAAGCTTCACACCGATTCCGTAAAGCCAGCTCAGCGGAAGTAGCCATTTGTTGATGCGGATGAAATTCCCTCTTGCGTTCATATATTATATCAGGTGTAATTATCGAATAGTAAGGAAATAGGGCAGACGAGCCTGTATCTTACTCATGTTTTCCACCTGCTTGATGTAGCGGAGCGGCTCGTAGAGTTCGCCGAAAGTGGCTTGCATTTGTTCGTCGAGATAGCTGCCGCTATTGCCACTTGCCGATGCCAGAAGGGTTTCATACCAACTGCTTGGAGTCTGATACTCGCTGGCGTAATATTCGTCGAGCTTTGCCAGTTGGGCGGCTTTCTTGACAGCGTCGTCGAGCGAACCGATTCCATCTACGAGATGAATCTTCAGGGCGTCGTTGCCCAGCCATACACGGCCTTGTGCAATCTGCTCCACTTGGGCTACGGACATCTTGCGCCCGTCAGCCACACGTTTGCGGAAGAGTTCGTAGCCTTTGCCGATATATTTGTCGAGGATAGCCATCTCTTCTGCGTTAAAGAATCGTGAACGTGTGCCGAAGTTGGCATGTTTGTTGGTTTTTACCTCGTCAAACTTGATGCCGAGCTTGTCTTTCATCAGTTCGCTATAGTTGAGGAACATGCCGAAGATACCGATAGAGCCGGTAATGGTAGTGGGATCGGAGTAGATATAGTTGGCTGCACAACTGATGTAATAGCCTCCCGATGCTGCGTATCCGCCCATGGAAACCACTACGGGTTTCTTGGCTTTCAACTTGGTGACTGCGTGCCAGATTTGTTCTGAAGCATAGGCAGAACCACCAGGTGAGTTGACGCGGAGCACTACTGCTTTCACATCGTCGTCGTCGGCCAGTTCTTCCAAGTCCTTACACATATCTTTTCCCACGATACAGGTTTGTGGATTCATGGGATTGCTGTTGTCTTCATCTACAATATCTCCATAAGCATAATAGACAGCAACCTTGTCGCCACGATTTTTCTTATCCTCCACATTGAGCATATCGCCCAGGCTGAGTTGTGGAATGTCGGTGTCGGTATCGATGTCGAGGCGTTTCTTGATGACGTTTTTCACTTCATCAGCATACATGGTCTTGTCGATGAGGCGCAGTTTGATGAGCTCCTGTGCATCGGCCAAATCCATGAAACGATCGGCGTATGCGTTGAGCGAGTCGGTAGAAATCTTACGGCTGGCAGATACGTCTTTGAGCATTACCTTCCATATGCCTGTCACATAGGCAGTCACCTGTTCGCGGTTAGCTTCGCTCATGCCGTCGGCAGTCACTTGCTCTGGTGCGCTCTTGTATTTTCCTACTTTGCAGAGTTCAAACTTAACGCCAAACTTAGCGAGCAAATCTTTGTAGAATACAGGTTCGGCAGCCAGTCCGTGCCAACCAATCTGACCTTGTGGGTTGAGCAGAATCTGGTCAGCCACCGAGCAGAGGTAGTATTCGCTCTGACTGTATCCGTCGGAGTAACTGATGATCCATTTACCACTCTTCTTGAAGTCGAGTAATGCCTCGCGAATGGCATGGAGTGATGCTGGCGAGTCTGTTGCCATTCCGTCTGCCTGAATGTAGATACCTTTGATGTTCTCGTTGTCTTTTGCTTTATGGATAGCACTTATAATGTCGTTGAGTCCGTCGATAGTGGTATCGCTGCCATTCAGAAATCCTATCGGATTGTCTGTGCCGCGTTCATCAATGTTGTTCTTGAGAACAAGGGTGAATACTGAACCGTCTTTCACCTGAACGGTTGATGCGGTGCTTGCGGCAAGGCCGACCAGCGAGATAACACCCAATATGCCTACGATAACAGAAAGCATGACGATTCCGGTTATGGTTGCGCCTACGTATTTAATAAATTCTTTCATAATGTATTGTTTTGATATGGTTTGTTGTCTTTTGAATAAAATCCGATAGTACACATTTCGTTGCAAAGGTAGTGCAAACCGAGCGAAATACAAAGAAAAACCCCGTTTTTCTTTTATTTCCGAGGTGCCGCCTACCTAAGGTGCTTTGCATCAAAGGTAGTGCAAACCGAGCGAAATACAAAGAAAAACCCCGTTTTTCTTTTATTTCCCCTTTTGTTCTCCCATCTACTTCCCATTATTGTCTGTCAGTTCTGGGGACTCACTTGGGACTCACTTGAGACTTACTTGGGACTTACATCGGACTTACTTAATAATCTCGCTACATATAAAGATGGCAACATCCCGAACGCATCCCGAACACATCCCGAACATCAAAAATTTCATAAGCATCATTAAAAATCGTGGCAGAAGTTGTGCTCACATCAGTCTTACACCTTATTTATATATGATTCCCCGCTTCTTTGTGGCAGTCATACACGGAGTGGAAGTGTGACAATGTGTCAGTCTTTGGCGAATGGCACACTTTTGGCATATTGACTGACAGAAGAAATTTAACTTTAAAACAGATAAAGATTATGATGAACATTAAACCATTAGGTGACCGCGTGCTGGTATTGCCCGCACCCGCAGAAGAAAAGATTGGTGGAATTATCATTCCTGATACAGCTAAAGAGAAACCTCTCCACGGTAAAATTGTTGCTGCTGGACAAGGCACTAAGGACGAAGAGATGATTCTGAAAGCCGGCGACGAAGTGCTTTATGGCAAATATAGCGGTACCGAACTTGAGTATGAAGGTGAAAAATATCTGATGATGCGCCAGAGCGATGTGCTCGCCATTATCGAAAAATAAGCAATTGACAATAATAAAAGAATAAGGAATAAACATTATGGCAAAAGATATTAAATTCAATATTGAAGCTCGTGACCTGTTGAAAAACGGTGTCGATCAGTTGGCTAATGCAGTAAAGGTAACCCTCGGTCCTAAAGGACGCAACGTGGTTATCGAGAAGAAGTTTGGCGCTCCACAGATCACCAAGGACGGTGTTACGGTAGCTAAGGAAATCGAACTCGAAGATAAATTTGAGAACACAGGTGCTCAGCTGGTAAAGAGTGTTGCTTCTAAGACTGGTGACGATGCCGGTGATGGAACAACTACTGCCACCATTCTCACTCAGGCTATTGTGACCGAAGGTCTGAAAAACGTGACCGCAGGTGCCAATCCTATGGATTTGAAACGCGGTATTGACAAGGCTGTGAAAGCCGTGGTTGACCACATCAAGGAGAGCGCTGAGCAGGTTGGCGACAACTACGACAAGATTGAACAGGTTGCCACAGTAAGTGCTAACAACGATGAGGAAATCGGTAAACTCCTTGCCGACGCTATGCGCAAAGTATCTAAAGATGGTGTCATCACCATTGAAGAGTCTAAGAGCCGCGATACCCACATCGGTGTTGTAGAGGGAATGCAGTTCGACCGCGGTTACCTCTCAGGCTATTTCGTAACCGATTCAGACAAGATGGAGTGTATCATGGAGAATCCTTACGTGCTCATCTACGATAAGAAGATCAGCAATATCAAGGATTTCTTGCCCATCCTGCAGCCTGCTGCTGAAAGCGGACGACCCTTGCTCGTTATTGCCGAGGATGTCGATTCAGAGGCTTTGACCACATTGGTTGTAAACCGTCTGCGTGGTGGCTTGAAGATATGCGCTGTCAAGGCTCCTGGCTTTGGCGACCGTCGTAAGGCTATGCTCGAAGATATTGCCATTCTGACAGGTGGTGTCGTTATCAGCGAAGAGAAAGGTTTGAAACTGGAGCAGGCTACCCTCGAAATGCTGGGTACTTGCGATAAGGTTACCGTATCTAAAGACAATACAACTATTGTCAATGGTGCTGGCGACAAAGAGAATATCAAGGATCGTATTGCACAGATCAAAAAAGAAATCGAACTCACTACCAGCAGCTACGATAAAGAGAAACTGCAGGAGCGTCTGGCCAAATTGGCAGGTGGCGTAGCCGTTCTTTACGTCGGCGCTAACAGCGAAGTTGAGATGAAAGAGAAGAAAGACCGTGTTGACGATGCACTCTGCGCTACACGTGCTGCCATTGAGGAAGGCGTTGTAGTGGGTGGCGGTACTACCTACATCCGTGCACTCGACGTACTGAAAGACGTGAAGGGTGTGAATGCCGACGAGCAGACCGGTATCAATATTGTAGAGCGTGCTATCGAAGAACCACTTCGCCAGATTGTACGCAATGCAGGCGGTGAAGGTGCTGTGGTAGTTCAGAAAGTACGCGAAGGCAAGGGCGACTTCGGTTACAATGCCCGTACTGACAACTATGAAGACCTGCGTGCTGCCGGTATTGTTGACCCAGCCAAGGTTGCTCGCGTAGCTTTGGAGAATGCAGCCTCTATCGCTGGCATGTTCCTGACTACTGAGTGTCTTATCGTTGACAAACCAGAAGAGCATCCTGCTATGCCAATGGGCGGCAACCCAGGAATGGGCGGAATGATGTAATAATTTGTAAACCAAACATATCAAAAATCGGGAGATTGAATGTCGTTTCAGTCTCCCGATTTGATTTATATCAATTTAAAGTGTTTTTTTATCTAAATAATTTGCATCGTGTTTATAAAACTCTTATCTTTGCAACGTTGAAAGTTAAAATCAACGCAAAATGATATGATTATTAGAAAATAAGAGATATTTTTTTGATTTGTTTTAGTAGATTAGTTTTTAAGTAGTTTGTTTTGAAACCGGTTGTCGTGATGACAGCCGGTTTTTTAATGTCATCAGGTGGGGTTGAAAATAAAACGGCTTTTATTTTGTTTTTCGCCCACTTCATAGTATCTTTGTACCCAATATGAATAAGAGTAATTGGCTAATATGGATACTCAAGGCTATAGTAGCCTATGGTATATATCTCATAGTGTATGGACAGACCACTTCACGTCTGTCGGCTTTCTGCATGTCGCTTGGCATTATGATATTGCTGGTGTTTGCGGAATATGCCGTAGAACAATGGGTGGAGCGTCGTCGTGAACGTAAAGAGAAAGAAGATGAGGAATAGATGGTTGGCGCTTGTCGCATCTTGGTTGTGCCTGTTGCCGATGGTTGCCCAACAAAACTATCGGCCCGAAGGACGTGCCTTTGTCTGCGAGAATGGCAACAACCGTTATACTCGTGCCCTATATGGTGGCCCTACCGACTATCGCATAGAGACCAGCGATCGCCCTGTCTTTGCTATTGCCAAGAAGGGGCATCATCGCCATGTGGCTTTCAAAGTCAATGGTATCGACCTTGAAAATGCTGCTTATTGCAAAGCATGGTATGTTGATGGTATGCGCAGTTATCGCTTGCGCGACAAGAGGTTAGGCAAAACTGATGTGCTGGTGGATGTTGTGGCGCTACACAACCGAGAGGGTGCCGTGTGGCGACTGATGTCTGGCGACAATTCTCTTGATGTGACTTGTACGCTGAGCGGCGTGAAACAACCGAAGTTGCATCGTAACGGCGACCTGGGTGTGGATAGTCGTGACTGCTTCGATGCAGCCCAGAATGATGCCGACCGACAGGTGGTGAAATGTCCCAATTCCTCTCCCGTATATGTTGTGGTGATGCTTGACAAAGTGGTCAACATGTCGCCCGACCAACAAGCACAACTCTTTGCCGAAGCCGTAGCTTATAATCAGAAGATGGCTTCGCGTGTGACGTTCGACACTCCTGATCCTTATATCAATACTTTGGGTGGCGCACTTGTGATGGCTGCTGATGGTGATTGGGATGGACAAACATGGTTGCATGGCTGTGTAGGCTGGCGAATGCCGCTGGCAGGATGGCGTGCCGGATACCTCGGTGATGTGCTGGGATGGAATGATCGTGCACGCTCACATTTTGATGCTTATGCCCGTAGTCAGGTTAACAAAGTATCAGCAACGCAGTCGCACCCTGCACAAGATGAGAAACAACATCTTGCACGTGCAGAAAAACGATGGGGAACACCCATGTATAGCAATGGTTACATCTGTCGGAATCCGAATCGCAACGATCAGATGCACCATTATGACATGAATCTTAACTATATCGACGAACTGCTTTGGCATTTCCAATATAATGCCGATATAGCCTATATACGAAAGATGTGGCCTGTGGTGGAACGACATCTCGAATGGGAGAAACGCAACTTTGACCCCGACGGAGATCACCTCTATGATGCCTATTGCTGCATCTGGGCTTCAGATGCCTTATATTATAATGGTGGTGCAGTCACCCATTCCTCGGCCTATAACTATCGCGCCAACCTATTGGCTGCCCGTATGGCAGAACTCATAGGGCGCGATCCAAAACCGTATCAGCAGGAAGCGGCTGCCATTCTCGATGCCATGAACAGTCGCCTTTGGCTTGAAGACAAAGGACATTGGGCTGAATATGAAGACTTGATGGGACTGAAGCGCAAGCATGAGAGTGCTGCCGTATGGTCCGTCTATACACCTATCGACTGTGGCGCATGCTCGCCAGAACAAGCCTATCGGGCCACTCGCTATGTGGATCATGCCATTCCACATATTCCTGTGCGTGGTGATTATGCTACTATTTCCACCACCAACTGGCAACCTTACGACTGGAGTATCAATAATGTAGCGGCTGCCGAGGTGATGCATACGGCGTTGGCCTACTATCAAGCCGGCAGGACAGATGCTGCCTATCGACTGATGATGGGCAATATTATCGACCAAATGTACGAGGGACAAAGTCCTGCCAACTTCGGACAAATCAGTAAATATGATGCTGCACGAGGTGAGTGTTACCGCGATTTCGGCGATTGTATCGGTATTTCCTCGCGCACGCTGTTACAGGGACTTTTCGGCATACAGCCACAAGCTCTCTTCGGAAAATGTATCATCCGTCCGGGTTTCCCCTCATCGTGGGATCATGCTTCGGTCAATACACCTTATCTCTCCTATACCTACCGCCGTATGGGTAGAAAAGTGATGATAGAGGTTGATCAGCATTTCAGCAAACCCTTGAAGATTGTGCTGCGAGTGAATATGGGTGGGGGGCTCTATCGCGATGTAGAGGGCACTACCGAACAGCATCAGGTGCTGACCGTGGAAGAACCGGTTCGGTTGCCCGATGTAGAACTTCATGAAGCAGTCACAATTCCCGATGCAACACCCATCGACGAGCCAACCTTTGACCGTAAGTTTGTCAAGCAGCGGCTGACTCCATATTATAATGCCAATGTCACAGACATATTCCGTCAGGAGTATCGCACACCTCGTCCGCCATATACTACCTTGCAGATACCTGTGCAGGGAGTGGGAGAGTGGTGTCATCCAGATTATTGTCCGGAAATAGTAGATACCGCTTTCCGGGCAAGTATTGTTAATGACGAATTTGTGATGATGGGCGTACCTTTTGCCACTCCTGCCGAAGGACAGAATATCGTGTTTACTTCGCTTTGGGACAACTATCCTGATAGTGTCACCATTCCGTTGAAGGGACGTGCAGCCAAGGCATGGTTGCTGATGGCTGGTTCGACCAATCACATGCAATCCCATATCACTAATGCAGAGATAGTGGTGCATTATGCTGACGGTACGACCGACACGCTGCCGCTGGTCAATCCCGACAACTGGTGTCCTATAGATCAGGACTATTATATCGACGGTAAGGCCTTCCGTGCTCCCATGCCGCGACCATATCGCGTTTCACTTGCCACAGGTACTGTGAGTCGCAACCTGGGCAAGGCTCTACATCTCGGAGGTCCCGCCCAACGTAACATTCCCGGAGGGGCTGCCCAAATGCTCTGCATGCCGCTGAAATCCCACAAACCGCTGGCTTCCATCACGCTCCGTACTTGTGCTAATGATGTGGTTGTCGGACTGATGGGCCTCACCTTGCAATAATATTATCTCATTGAATCATCATGCAACACCTCATATCACTCTATAGTAAATGGTGCGGAGAAGAACCCGCACAGGTGGAAAAACTGCCCGGTGCAGGCAGCAATCGCGAGTATTACCGTATGACAGCTGCCGACGGCACATCGGTGGTGGGATGCATCGGCACCAGTCGCGATGAGAATCATGCCTTCGTTTATCTTTGTCAACACTTTACCCAGCGCCAATTGCCAGTACCTAAACTTCTGGCAGTTAGCGATGACGAACTCCGATATTTGCAGTCCGACTTAGGTAGTGTGTCGCTTTTCGATGCCGTTCGTGGCGGACGTGAGGCCGGTGGCAGATATACGTTGAAGGAGCAGGAACTGCTGAAACGTACCATTCGACAGTTGCCCAACATCCAAATGCGTGGTGCCAGAGGACTCGATTTCACCAATTGTTATCCTCAGGCAGAATTCAATGTGGATAGTGTGTTGTTTGATCTCAATTATTTCAAGTATTGTTTTCTCAAGGCTACCGAACTGGATTTTCATGAGTTAAAGCTTGAGGCTGACTTCCGTCTGCTTGCCAAAGACCTGACAACTGAGCGTTGTGATGCCTTCCTTTATCGTGATTTCCAGGCACGCAACGTGATGCTCGACAGCGAGGGCAATCCTTATTTTATTGATTTCCAGGGCGGACGTCGTGGACCGTATTATTATGATTTGGCATCGTTTCTGTGGCAGGCGTCAGCCAAATATCCCTATAAGCTGCGCCGCGAAATGGTCTATGAATACTACAACGCGCTGAAGCAGTTTACCGAGGTACCCACACCTCACCACTTTGTAGAGCGACTCTCTCTCTTCGTGCTGTTCCGCATTCTGCAAGTGTTGGGAGCCTATGGATTCCGCGGCTATTTTGAGCGCAAACAGCATTTCATCAGTAGCATACCGCCCGCTATACAGAATCTTCGAGAACTGTTGGAAGTGGCACATTTCCCCTATCCCTATCTCATCGACCTGCTCCAGCGCCTGATAGAATTGCCGCAGTTCCAGCAGATAGAACTTACAGCCAGTAGAGCCGATGGCTACAAGACTACTGCGCATAACCCTTACCGCCAGCATCCACAAGACGGTCCTGCCACTTTCTCTAAATACGATTCTCAGGGACCGTTGGTGGTCAAGGTCTATAGTTTCTCTTACCGCAAAGGCATACCAGAAGACGAGAGTGGCAATGGTGGCGGCTATGTGTTTGACTGTAGAAGTACTCACAATCCCGGTCGCTATGAACCCTACAAACAGTTGACAGGACTCGACGAACCGGTCATCCGTTTCTTGGAAGACGATGGTGAGATACTGACATTCCTCGACTCCGTCTATCGACTTGCCGATGCCCATGTGCGCCGTTACATGCAGCGTGGCTTCACATCATTGATGTTTTGTTTCGGTTGCACAGGTGGACAGCACCGTAGTGTATATTCAGCACAACATCTGGCTGAGCATCTTCACGACAAGTTTGGCATAGAGGTGCGCATCTGTCATCGTGAGCAGCACATCACGCAAACCTTGCCAGCGCGTTGAGGCATACGAGTAAAAAAAGCATAACCAATCTAAAAAACTGCTATTGCTTATGTATTCTAAAAGTAATAAAGGGAAATTCTTGCGCCAACTGCGCGACTATTGTGTGCTCACCCTTGCTATGATATTGGGAGCCGTTGGTGTGGAACTCTTTCTGTTGCCTAATGAAATCACAACAGGTGGTATCATTGGTGTAGCATCGATTGTTTATTGGGGGACGGGTATTCCAGCCCACGAAACATTCTTTGTGCTTAATGCCTTGTTGCTCGTTGTGGCGCTGAAGGTCTTGGGATGGCGTTTCTGTGCTAAAACCATCTATGGTGTTGTGATTTTTACTGTAGCCTCTACGGTATTGCAAAATATTATGCCGCCCGATTTTCATCTGCTTGCCGATCAGAAGTTTATGGCCTGTATGGTGGGAGCCGTATTCCTTGGCACATGTGTGGGATTGGGACTTTCTGCTGGAGGTTCTACTGGAGGATCGGATGTGATAGCCGCCATGATACATAAGTATCGTGATGTGTCGCTTGGGCAAATCATCTTGTTCTGCGACCTCACCATCATCACATCTTCCTATGTGGTGTTGCAAGACTGGGAAAAGGTACTCTATGGCTATGTATTACTCTTTGTCATATCCTTTGTTGTTGACCACATGGTCAACTCACTACGTCAGAGTGTGCAGTTTTTCATCATTTCCGACAAGTATCAAGAGATTGGTGAGGCTATCAATCAGATAGCCGACCGCGGATGCTCGGTGCTCAACGGTAGTGGCTTCTTTACGAAGAAAGACATCAAGGTGATTTTTTGTATCGCTAAAAAGAGCGAGTCGCGCTTCATTTTCGACCTCATCGATGAGATAGATCCCAATGCCTTTGTGGCTCAATCGGCTGTGGTTGGTGTATATGGTCAGGGTTTTGACCGAGTGAAAGTTCACCATAAAATCAATCTCACGGAACTTCGTGAGAAGTTGGCAAAAGAGCGTGAATTATATCCAGAAACTACATCGTCTGGACATTAATTTCCGGTTGGTTGCTTGATAGAACAGGTGGGGACTTACTAAAGAGATGGTTCAAAGAACATACTAAACCCAAATCGATTATTAAGGTTTGGGTGGAATTTGGATTTGGTATTTCTTATAAAACTGTATTTGTGAAACTTTGAATGAAACATCATGGACTATGGCGGTTTGAAACGCAGAAAATTTTGACTGATCAAAAATAAAGACTCAAACAGCGGTAAATGATACTTACAGACCATTCGGTAATAGATTCTGCCTTATTAACGGCAAAAGATATGTTGTCTTATTGATCGATTATTGATTTCTCATCAAAAGTGTTTAGTGTGACTGCGTACAGAATTTGTATAAAAAGTATATAGGTGAGTTAAATAAAATTAAAAAATAGCTCAAAGAGTGACAAAGAGTGACAAAGATGGACATCTGGGTTTTGTGATGTTGTATCTTTGCAGCCCTACCTGAGGATGATTTCCCAAACAAGATGGTAGCTTTGCAACAAACCATTTAACGAATAATCAAAACCGCGCATTTATGTTTACAAACAGTACATTCAGCAACCCCAACTGGTTACAACAGAAGGATCATGAGTCTTCATTTGACCCCCGACCCGTTATCGTTCGGTTCTCGTTAACTTCTCGTTCGGTTCTCGTTAGGTCCTCGTTCGTCTCTCGTTCGTCTCTCGTTGCTTATTCGTTAGTCTATCGAAGACCGAACGAGGACCGAACGAGGAACAAGCAAAAAACGAACGAAAGAGCAACGAACGTCGATCGAGAAGCCGACGGGAAACTATCGAAGTCACGACGAGAAAATGCCAATCCTGCTGCGAATGGCAGACTTCGGTTGATTTATCCCATGGCGAGAAAAGTTGCCATGTAATGGAGCTAACGAAACACGAACTGTCAGCGATGATGCTTGAAAAGTGCGTATGACAGCTGATATAGTGAAAAGAGATATCAATGCAAATCTGTCAAAGACAATCGTTTTGTCAGATTGTGGCATTTCCTTTCGTAGAAAGCCACTAAGATATGCGCTCAATCTAAATAATATATTTAATCAGCGTCATTATTCTTACTCGGAATACAACATGGTTAATACATATTCATTTAATTATGACCTCCGTGGTAGGGAGTTGCTGTTTTCCATTACGTTCACAAAATGACTAAAGCTCCAAGGTGGTCGGCACCTCAGCAATGCAAACAGAACTTTGGGTTTTCTTTCCTGAACAAGAAAAAAACTCGTTGCACATCACGATATGGATGTACAACGAGTTTGGCTTTTTATGAGTTAGAATACGCCCCCTATAATCTCTTAGAATAAATAATTCCGTCAAGATATGCTTATTCACAGTTTTTATGTCAAAGTATGGTATTTTCAACCACCTCACCGTCAAAGAGGTTGATGGTACGATTGGCGTATGCTGCATCGTGTTGGCTGTGGGTGACCATCACGATGGTCGTACCCTCGGCATTGAGTTGCGAGAGCAGTTCCATGATTTCCAGACCGTTCTTTGAGTCGAGGTTACCCGTTGGCTCATCGGCAAGTATAAGCTTTGGTTTACCCACCACAGCACGGGCAATGGCTACACGCTGCTGCTGACCACCAGAGAGTTGCTGAGGATAGT
>SAMEA3663023__coassemble_571_pt1 | contig 95157 bp, 94 predicted proteins | sample SAMEA3663023__metabat2_low_PE_009 | metagenome-assembled genome bin SAMEA3663023 (sample SAMEA3663023) | pig gut metagenome | biome: pig gut; feature: pig-associated habitat; material: faeces | place: France | collected 2012
CAAGGTAGGCTGCACCTCGGAACCAAAAATAAATAATAGTATTTATTTTGTGTTTCTCTCGGTTTGCACTACCTTTGTTGGAAAAATGAGAGATGATGAACAAAGAACTTATAGCTAAAAGACTGGAAATACTACGCGAGGAAATGCGCCGAGAACATCTGAGCGCATTCGTGTTTACTACGGGAGACCCTCATCATAGCGAATATACTGCGGAACATTGGAAAGGACGCGAATGGATTAGTGGATTCAATGGTTCTGCGGGTACTGCGGTGGTCACACTGAAAAGTGCGGCACTATGGACCGACTCACGCTATTTCATTGCTGCCGAAGAACAACTGAAAGGAACAGAATACCAGTTGATGAAACTGAAAATGCCCGAAACACCAACAGTCGCACAATGGATAGGTAGCGAACTTGCCGACATGGACGATAAAGCCGTGGGAATAGATGGAATGACCAACGGAGTGGCTGAGGTGGAAAACTTGAAATCTCAACTCAAACAACTTGGGGGCATTACGCTGCATACAGCATGGGATCCCTTGCAGCGTATCTGGAAAGATAGACCGACCGTGCCTCTCTGTCCCGTAGAAATACAACCGATGGAATATGCGGGCGAAGAGGCTGCCTCAAAACTGAAACGAATAAGAAAAGCACTTCGGGAAAAACATGCAGACGGTATGTTGGTGGCTTCGCTGGATGATATTGCCTGGACGCTAAACCTCAGAGGCAACGACATCCATTGCTGTCCGCTATTCGTTTCGTTCCTGTTGATTGACACTCAAAGCGCCACCTTATTTATATATAAAGAGAAAGTAGGGGACGAGGTGAAGGCTTATCTTGCAAAACTCGGTGTGCGCATGGCAGTTTATAATCAGGTGAAACAAGGACTGAAAGACTATCCGGAATATAACATTCTGATGGATCCTGATGAGGTTTGTTACACGCTCCGACAAGCGGTGACGCGTCCTGTCGTTGAGGCTGCATCGCCCATTCCCGCTATGAAAGCTGTGAAAAACGAGGCTGAACAGAACGGATTCCGATTGGCAATGCAACGAGACGGAGCTGCTTTGGTCAAGTTTCTGAAATGGATGGAAGAACAGACCATAGATGGAACAATGACAGAACTGACCGTTTCTGATCGACTGGAACAGCTACGGTCCGAACAGCCACTCTATCGCGGACTCTCTTTTGATACAATATCAGCATACGGACCACATGGAGCTATTGTGCACTATGAACCGACTCAAGAAACTGATGTGCCCTTGCAAAGGAAAAGTCTTCTGCTCATAGATAGTGGCGCACAATATCAGAACGGCACAACAGATATCACCAGAACATTGGCACTCGGAGAACTCACAGAAGAAGAACGGAAAGTTTATACGCTGGTGCTCAAAGGACACATACAGTTGCAGATGCTCATATTCCCCAAAGGAGCAAGCGGAACACAACTCGACGCTGTGGCACGTCGCGACCTCTGGCAACACGGATACAACTACCTGCATGGCACAGGACACGGAGTGGGAAGCTTCCTCAATGTCCATGAAGGACCGCATCAGATTCGGATGGAATATCTGGCGCAACCGCTCTGCGAAGGAATGACCGTGACCGACGAACCGGGCATTTATCTCAAAGACCGTTTCGGCGTCAGAATCGAAAACACACTCCTTGTGGTTCCTGCTTTCCAAACCGAATGTGGCACCTTCCTGAAGTTTGAAACCCTCACACTCTGTCCCATCGACAGACGCCCCATTATTCGCGAAATGATGTCGGAAGAAGAAATAGATTGGCTCAACCAATATCACCAAATGGTATATGACCGATTAGCACCAATACTTTCAGAAGATGAAAAAACATGGCTGAAAACAGCCACGAAACCGTTGTAAATGAGTGAAAATCACAAAAAAGCGAAAAAAAACTTGCGCAATTCGTAAATATGTTGTAATTTTGCACCCGCTTAATGGCAGAATAAAAAGTTTAACTAAAATAATAAAAACAAAAAGAACATGATTATTGTACCGGTAAAGGAAGGCGAGAACATCGAAAAGGCCCTCAAAAAGTTTAAGAGAAAGTTCGAAAAGACTGGCGTTGTGAAAGAACTCCGTCGTCGTCAACAGTTCGATAAGCCGTCTGTACTGAAGCGCCTCAAGATGGAACACGCTATTTACGTACAGAAGCTCCGCGCTACTGAAGAATAAAAAAAGTAGAGCGAAAATTTGGTGGTTTGATATTTTTTGCGTAAATTCGTTGCCGAAATAAAAACTGTAATGCAACGAGTCTATGATCAAGAAATTCTTAAGCTACCTGCGCTATGAGAGGAATCGCTCCGAACACACAGTGCGAAACTACGACAAGAGCCTTAGGGAATTCGAGTCGTATTTTAAACTTAGGGATAGTCAGCTCTCATGGGAGACAATAGACTCCGATGTCATCCGAGACTGGATGGAGAGCTTGATGGATAAAGGCGCCATGGCATCAACAGTGAATAACTGTTTGAGTGCCGTGCGTTCTTTTTATAGGTATGCACTCGCATACGGAATCGTTGCAGTAGATCCTTCGCACTACGTCAAAGGACCGAAGCTCAAAAAACCACTACCCAAATTCATACGCGAAAAAGATATGGATCGCCTCATGGATCAAGACAACATGTGGGGCGATTCGGTTAAAGACATGCGCGCGCGTACTATTATATTAACGCTATACTCTACAGGAATACGATTGGCAGAACTTATCGGACTTGATGTGAATGACGTTGATTTCGTCAATATGCAACTCAAAGTGACCGGTAAACGAGACAAACAGCGGGTCGTACCTTTCGGAAAAGAACTCTGCGAGACCTTGCAGCAGTATCTTCAAGTACGCGAAACGCTACCGCTGCGTGATACAGAAGCACTCTTTGTGAACGACAAAGGGCTGCGAGTGAGTAGGGGACAGGTGGAAAATATAGTGAGAAACAATCTCTCGAAAGTCACAACACAGCAGAAAAGATCACCACACGTGCTGCGACACTCCTTTGCTACCGCCATGCTGAATAATGGCGCAGAACTGGAAAGCGTGCGCAAACTGCTCGGACACGAGAGCATCGCAACAACGGAAATCTATACACACGCAACATTCGAACAATTGAAAAGCGTGTATGAAAAAGCCCATCCAAGGGCCTGATAAGTGAAATATAAATAGTATTAACCCTAAAAAATGGAGGTAACTATGGAAATTAAGATTCAAGCAATCCACTTTGATGCAACTGACAAACTGCAGGCATTCATCGAAAAGAAAACAGCAAAACTGGAAAAAACCTACGAAGATATCCAAGCCGTAGAAGTGGTATGCAAAGTTGTGAAGCCAGCAACAGCACAAAATAAAGAGGTGAGCATTACTGTTAATGTTCCGGGGAATAGAGTTTTCGTAGAGAAAGTAAGCGATACTTTTGAGGAAGCAACAGACCTTTGCGTCGATTCTTTGAAGGTTCAATTGCAGAAAATCAAAGAAAAAATGCGTAATCGATAAAAAAAATCGCGAAAAGTTTTGGTAATTAAAAAATAATGCCTACCTTTGCATCCGCTTTCCGACAGTTAGCAACTCCTTCGGGAGGTGGATGCTTAGAGAAGCCTCTTTAGCTCAGTTGGCCAGAGCACGTGATTTGTAATCTCGGGGTCGTTGGTTCGAATCCGACAAGAGGCTCAGAAAAAGAACAAGGTCACAAGCAATTTGATGGCAAGTTAAGGAGTAACGGAATTTTTTTTAATGGGTGGTTTCCAGAGCGGCCAAATGGGGCAGACTGTAAATCTGTTGTCTTTCGACTTCGGTGGTTCGAATCCATCACCACCCACTTCCGAATAGGAAGTCTATTGCGGAAATAGCTCAGTTGATAGAGCACTAGCCTTCCAAGCTGGGGGTCGCGGGTTTGAGCCCCGTTTTCCGCTCTTTCTCTGCTGTATTAGCTCAGTGGTAGAGCACTTCCTTGGTAAGGAAGAGGTCCTGAGTTCAACTCTCAGTTACAGCTCTATCGTTCTAGATGCTTTAGGATGGTAGAGGAACAGATTATTCATTTATATAAATAAAAAGAAAAGCTATGGCTAAAGAAGAATTCGTGCGTACCAAACCGCATGTTAACATTGGTACAATTGGTCATGTTGACCATGGTAAGACTACTCTGACCGCTGCTATCTCTAAGGTATTGAACGAGAAGCTCGGTACAACTGAGGAAGTTAAGTCATTCGATCAGATTGATAATGCTCCTGAGGAGAAAGAGCGTGGTATCACTATCAACTCTGCTCACATCGAGTATGAGACTGCAAAGCGTCACTATGCGCACGTTGACTGTCCTGGACACGCTGACTATGTAAAGAACATGGTTACTGGTGCTGCTCAGATGGATGGTGCTATCTTGGTTTGTGCTGCTACTGATGGTCCTATGCCACAGACACGTGAGCACGTACTTCTTGCACGTCAGGTAAACGTACCTCGTTTGGTTGTTTTCTTGAACAAGTGTGATATGGTTGACGATGAGGAGATGCTTGAGCTCGTTGAGATGGAGCTTCATGAGATCCTCGAGCAGTACGGTTATGAGGAGGATACTCCAATCGTACGCGGTTCTGCTCTCGGTGCTTTGAACGGTGTAGAGAAGTGGGTTAAGTCTGTTGAGAACTTGATGGACGTAGTTGATGAGTGGATTCAGGAGCCTGAGCGTGAGGTTGACAAGCCATTCTTGATGCCTATCGAGGACGTATTCTCAATCACAGGTCGTGGTACTGTTGCTACCGGTCGTATCGAAACTGGTGTTATCCACGTTGGTGACGAAGTTGAACTGCTCGGTCTTGGTGAAGACAAGAAGTCAGTTGTAACTGGTGTAGAAATGTTCCGTAAGATCCTTGATGAGGGTCGTGCTGGTGATAACGTAGGTCTGCTTCTCCGTGGTATCGATAAGAACGAGATCAAACGTGGTATGGTACTCTGCCATCCTGGACAGATCAAGCCTTTCAAGAAGTTCAAGGCTTCTATCTACGTTCTGAAGAAAGAAGAGGGTGGTCGTCACACTCCATTCGGAAACAAATATCGTCCTCAGTTCTATCTCCGTACCATGGACTGCACCGGTGAAATCACTCTTCCCGAGGGAGTTGAAATGGTAATGCCTGGTGACAACGTTGAGATCACTGTTGAGCTCATCTACGCTGTTGCTCTGAACCAGGGTCTGCGCTTCGCTATCCGCGAAGGTGGTCGCACCGTTGGTTCTGGTCAGATTACTGAAGTTTTCGAAGACTAATTCTAAGCAGTTTTTCTCTTACGAGACAAACTTTAGGAATTGACTATAAAGCCCCTGCTCTTCAGGGCAGGGGCTACTTACGGGAATAGCTCAGTTGGTAGAGCATCGGTCTCCAAAACCGAGGGTCGTGGGTTCGAGTCCTCCTTCCCGTGCTAAAACAAGAAGATATGTTTAAATCAATAGCAAATTACTGCAAGTCATGTTATGACGAACTCGTACATAAGGTGACATGGCCGACGCGTAAGGAATTGACACAAAGTGCTGTGTTGGTACTTACAGCTTCTTTGATTATTGCAATTATAGTATGGCTGATGGATATCGCATTCAAAGCCATCATGAGTTTAGTTTATCCCAACTAATTGTTAGATAATACATAAAGATGTCTGAGTCAGGAATGAATTGGTACGTCCTGCGTGCTGTAAGTGGAAAAGAAGGCAAAGTAAAAGAGTTCATCGAAGCTGCTAAGAAGCATAACGATGTGCTCAATGCTTCCGTTGGGGAAATCCTTCTGCCTACAGAGAAATATGCAATGATGCGCAATGGTAAGCGTGTTATTAAAGAAAAACTTTTCCTTCCGGGGTATGTCCTTATTCAGGCCCGCCTGCAAGGTGAAGTGGCTCACATGCTTCGCTTCATTCCCAATGTACTTGGTTTTCTTGGTGGTTTGGATCACCCTGAAGTGGTGAGACAGGCTGATATCAACAGAATACTTGGTACAGCAGAGGAATCTTCCATTGAAAATACTGATGTTGCCATCCCATACAATGTGGATGATACTGTAAAGGTCATCGATGGTCCTTTCAGCGGATTCAGTGGTGTCATTGAAGAAGTTAACACTGACAAACGCAAGTTGAAGGTAATGGTGAAGATCTTTGGAAGAAAAACACCACTCGAACTTGCATTCACACAAGTAGAGAAAGAATAGGACATAAGTTACGGTATGTCCACTTCGTATATACGGTTGTTAGAGGCTTCCACTCTGATGGCTTATATAACAAAATTAAAATAATTACAAACAGAAATGGCTAAAGAAGTTGCTGGATTAATCAAATTACAGATTAAAGGTGGCGCTGCGAATCCTTCTCCCCCCGTAGGTCCTGCTTTGGGTTCTAAGGGTATTAATATCATGGGATTCTGCAAAGAGTTCAACGCCAGAACCCAGGATAAGGCTGGTAAGGTTTTGCCAGTTGTTATCACTTACTATGCAGACAAGTCATTTAGCTTCGTGATCAAGACTCCTCCCGCTGCTATCCAGCTCTTGGAGGCTGCCAAGATCAAGGGAGGTTCTGCTCAGCCTAACCGTAAGAAGGTTGCTGCTGTTACTTGGGAACAGGTACGCGCAATCGCTGAGGACAAGATGAGCGACTTGAACTGTTTTACCATTGAGTCAGCTATGAAGCTGATCGCTGGTACAGCAAGAAGTATGGGTATCACTGTAAAAGGGGACTTCCCTGGTAAATAACAAATAACTTCAATTTGAACAATGAGTAAACTGACAAAAAATCAAAAGTTGGTAGCTGGTAAGGTTGAAGCAGGGAAGGCATACTCTTTGAAAGAGGCCGCAGAGCTGGTGAAGGAAATTACCACCACTAAGTTCGAGGCATCTCTCGATATCGACGTACGCTTGGGCGTAGATCCTCGTAAAGCCAATCAGATGGTTCGTGGCGTTGTTTCGCTGCCGAACGGTACTGGTAAGGTGACACGAGTTCTGGCTCTCTGTACTCCCGATCAGGAAGCTGCCGCTAAGGAAGCTGGAGCTGACTACGTTGGTCTTGATGAGTATATCAACAAGATCAAAGCTGGTTGGACTGATGTTGATGTTATCATCACAATGCCTTCTTGCATGGGTAAACTTGGTCCTCTCGGCCGTATCCTCGGCCCACGTGGATTGATGCCTAACCCAAAGAGTGGTACTGTGACTATGGACGTTGCTAAGGCAGTTAAGGAAGTTAAGCAGGGTAAGATCGACTTTAAGGTTGACAAGGCAGGTATCGTGCACACGTCAATCGGTAAGGTTACATTCACTGCTGATCAAATTTTCGAGAACGCAAAAGAGTTCATTCAGACTATCATTAAGTTGAAGCCTGCTGCTGCCAAGGGTACATACATTAAGAGTATCTTTATCTCAAGCACTATGAGTGCAGGTATTAAGGTAGATCCTAAATCAGTTGAATAACTCGTAAAAGTTTAGTAAAATGAAAAAGGAAGTAAAAGATACTATTATTGTAGAACTCGGAGAATACCTCAAAAAGTATCCTCATTTCTATCTCGTTGACGTAACTGGACTGAACGCTGAAAAAACAAGCGATCTTCGTCGCAAGTGCTTTAAGAGCGAGATTAAAATGGTGGTTGTGAAGAATAAGTTGCTTCACAAGGCTTTCGAGGCTTCTGAGATTGATTTCGAGCCATTGTATGGTTGCTTGAAAGGAAATACTGCGCTCCTCTTCTGTGAGACTGCTAATGTTCCTGCAAAGTTGCTGAAAGAGTACAAGAAGGAAGGTATTCCTGCTTTCAAGGCTGCATACGCTGAAGAAGGTTTCTTCGTAGGTGCAGACAAACTCGAAGAACTGGTTTCTATCAAGAGCAAGAACGAACTTATCGCCGATGTTATGGCTTTGTTGCAGTCACCTATCAAGACTGTTGTATCTGGTCTCAACGCTGGTGGTAAAATCCATGGCCTGCTAGACGCTATCGCTGAGCGTAATAAATAAGCGAAACGTATAACAAATAACATTTAAAAACATTAAAAAATTAGAATAAAATGGCAGATATTAAAGCTATTGCTGAAGAGTTGGTAAACCTCTCAGTTAAAGAAGTACAAGAGTTGGCAACTGTCCTGAAGGACGAGTATGGAATTGAGCCCGCCGCTGCAGCTGTTGCAGTTGCTGCTGGTCCCGCCGCTGCAGGTGGTGCTGAGGCTGCTGAAGAGAAGACTTCTTTCGACGTAGTTCTGAAAGAAGTAGGCGCTAACAAGCTTCAGGTTGTTAAGGCTGTTAAGGAAGCTTGTGGTCTCGGTCTGAAGGAAGCTAAGGATCTCGTTGACGGTGCTCCTGCTACTCTGAAAGAGGGCATGGCAAAGGACGAGGCTGAGAACCTGAAGAAGACTATCGAAGGTGCAGGTGCCGTAGTTGAGCTGAAATAATTTAGCACAACAATAAAGAATTGGTTAAGGACTTCCCAGTCGGAGGTTCTTAACCTTTTTGTGTCTTACAAGTAAAGTTCTAGAAATTTCTAGAACACTCTATATTTCTAGAACATCACACATTATAATATATGGCTTCAAAAGTAGTAAACAACAGAGTAAACTTTGGCAGCGTCAAGAATCCGTTACCATATCCGGATTTCCTCGATGTGCAATTAAAGTCATTCAAAGATTTCCTGCAGCTGGATACTCCACCTGAGGAACGCAAGAATGACGGTTTGTATAAGGTGTTTTCAGAGAACTTCCCTATCACCGACACACGTAATAATTTCGTTCTTGAGTTCCTGGATTACTATATTGATCCCCCGCGTTATACCATCGACGAATGTCTGGAACGTGGATTGACATATAGCGTACCCTTGAAAGCTAAACTGAAACTTTATTGTACAGACCCCGATCATGAGGATTTCAGTACTGTGATTCAGGACGTATTCCTTGGTCCTATTCCCTATATGACCGATAATGGTACGTTTGTTATCAATGGCGCTGAGCGCGTAGTAGTTTCGCAGTTGCACCGTTCTCCTGGTGTGTTCTTCGGACAGAGCGTTCATGCCAATGGTACTTTGCTTTATAGTGCCCGTATCATTCCGTTCAAGGGTTCTTGGATTGAGTTTGCTACTGATATTAATAGTGTGATGTATGCTTACATCGACCGTAAGAAGAAATTGCCTGTTACTACCTTGCTGCGTGCAATCGGTTTCGAGAATGATAAGGACATCCTTGAGATTTTCGACCTGGCTGAAGAGGTGAAGGTTAACAAAACTTCTCTGAAGAAGGTTATCGGTCGTAAGCTTGCAGCTCGTGTGTTGAAGAGCTGGAACGAGGACTTTGTTGATGAAGATACAGGTGAAGTAGTATCTATCGAGCGTAACGAAGTGATGATGGAGCGTGAGACCGAAATCACAGAAGATAACGTTGCTGAGATTCTTGAGTGTGGTGCACAGACCATTCTCGTTCATAAAAATGAGAATCAGGCTCAGGATTTCTCTATCATCTTCAATACTTTGCAGAAGGACCCCAGTAACTCAGAAAAAGAAGCTATTCTGTATATTTATCGCCAGTTGCGTAATGCAGATCCTCAGGATGATGCATCTGCACGTGAGGTGATTCAGAACTTGTTCTTCTCAGACAAACGTTATGACTTGGGTGATGTGGGTCGTTACCGTATCAACAAGAAACTTGGTCTTGATACTGACATGTCTGTACGTGTACTGACTAAGGAGGATATTATCGAGATTATAAAGTATCTGATTCAGTTGATCAACTCAAAGGCTACTGTCGATGATATTGACCACCTCTCAAACCGTCGTGTTCGCACTGTTGGTGAGCAGTTGGGCAATCAGTTCTCTGTAGGTCTTGCTCGTATGAGTCGTACTATTCGTGAGCGTATGAATGTTCGTGACAATGAGGTGTTCACTCCTATAGATTTGATCAATGCCAAGACTATTTCGAGTGTCATCAACTCGTTCTTTGGTACTAACCCATTGTCGCAGTTCATGGACCAGACTAACCCATTGGCAGAGGTAACCCACAAACGTCGTCTTTCTGCCCTTGGTCCTGGTGGTCTGTCTCGTGAGCGTGCTGGATTCGAGGTACGTGACGTACACTATACTCACTATGGTCGTCTATGTCCTATCGAAAGTCCTGAAGGACCTAACATCGGACTTATTTCTTCATTGTGTGTATATGCTAAGATTAATGAGCTTGGCTTCATCGAAACTCCATATCGTAAGGTAGAAAATGGTGTGGCCAACCTCAAAAATGATGAAATACTATATCTGACTGCTGAGGAAGAAGAAAACCACGTAATCGGTCAAGGTAATGCACCGCTGAACGACGACGGAACATTCATTCGTGAAGTAGTGAAATGTCGTCAAGATGCGGACTTCCCTGTTGTTCCACCAACAGAAGTTGACTTGATTGACGTTTCTCCACAGCAGATTGCATCTATTGCGGCTTCGCTTATTCCTTTCTTGGAGCATGACGATGCTCACCGTGCACTGATGGGATCGAACATGATGCGTCAGGCCGTACCTTTGCTTCATAACGAGGCTCCTATCGTTGGTACTGGTATTGAGAAGCAGGTATGTGAGGACAGCCGCACCATGGTTACTGCAGAAGGCGAGGGTGTAATCGATTATGTTGATGCAACTACTATTCGTGTGCTCTATGATCGCACAGAGGATGAGGAGTTCGTTAGTTTCGAACCAGCCCTTAAGGAATACCGTATTCCGAAGTTCCGTCGTACCAACCAGAACATGACTATTGACCTTCGTCCTATTTGTGACAAGGGACAGCGTGTGAAGAAGGGCGACATCCTTACGGAAGGATATGCTACCGAGAACGGTGAACTGGCTCTTGGCCGCAACCTGCTCGTTGCCTATATGCCTTGGAAGGGTTACAACTATGAGGATGCTATCGTATTGAACGAGCGTATTGTTCGTGAGGACGTACTGACCTCTGTACACGTTGATGAATACTCTCTTGATGTACGCGAAACTAAGCGTGGTGCTGAAGAGTTCACTTCTGATATTCCCAATGTTAGTGAAGAAGCTACTAAGGATCTCGATGAGAATGGTATCATCCGTGTTGGTGCCCGTGTAGAACCAGGTGACATCTTGATTGGTAAGATTTCACCAAAGGGTGAGAGCGATCCTTCACCTGAAGAAAAATTGCTGCGTGCCATCTTCGGTGACAAGGCTGGTGATGTGAAAGACTCTTCACTGAAGGCTAATCCTTCATTGACAGGTGTTGTTATCGACAAGAAACTCTTTACCCGTGCTACTAAGACTCGTCAGGACAAACAGCAGGACAAGGTTAAGCTTGCAAAAATTGATGAAGAGCACAATGCCAAGATAGAAGATCTGAAGGATATTCTTGTAGAGAAACTTCTGGTATTGACAGATGGTAAAGTTTCACAAGGTGTGAAAGACTATACTGGTGCCGAAATCATTTCTAAGGGTAGTAAGTTTACTATGACCAACCTGAAGAACCTGGAGTATGGTGATGTACAGGTGAGCAACTGGACCGAGGATGATCACAACAACAAGATGATCGCTCAGTTGATTACCAACTTTATGAAGAAGTTCAAACTCCTTGATGCAGAGATGAAGCGTAAGAAGTTTGCCATTACCATCGGTGATGAACTGCCTTCAGGAATCCTGCAGATGGGTAAGGTATATGTTGCCAAGAAACGTAAGATTGGTGTCGGTGATAAACTCGCCGGACGTCACGGTAACAAGGGTATTGTGTCTAAGGTAGTTCGCCAGGAAGATATGCCGTTCTTGGAGGATGGTCGTCCAGTTGACTTGGTACTTAACCCACTGGGTGTGCCTTCTCGTATGAACCTTGGACAGATTTTTGAGGCTATCCTTGGTGCAGCAGGTAAACGTCTCGGTGTGAAGTTTGCTACTCCAATCTTCGATGGTGCAAAACTTGACGACCTCGCAGAATGGACCGACAAAGCAGGTCTGCCACGCCTCTGCTCAACACATCTGTATGATGGTGAGACCGGTGAGCGATTTGACCAGCCTGCTACTATCGGTATCACATACTTCCTCAAACTCGGCCACATGGTAGAAGACAAGATGCACGCCCGTTCTATCGGTCCGTACAGTCTCATCACTCAGCAACCTCTTGGAGGTAAGGCACAGTTCGGTGGTCAGCGTTTTGGAGAAATGGAGGTCTGGGCATTGGAAGCCTTCGGAGCCAGTCATGTGCTTCAGGAGATCCTTACCATCAAGTCAGACGACGTGGTTGGACGCAGCAAGGCCTACGAGGCTATTGTCAAGGGCGATCCCATGCCAACTCCCGACATCCCCGAATCACTCAATGTATTGTTGCATGAGTTGAAGGGTCTTGGTCTAAGTATCAAGATGGATTAATCTGTGAGTTAACGAACAAAGAACAAAGTATATTAAGTATTGAAATATGGCTTTCAAGAAAGAATCAAAGATAAAGAGTAATTTTACCAAGATTACCATCGGTCTGGCTTCACCAGAGGAGATCCTTGAGAACTCCTGCGGTGAGGTGACCAAGCCTGAGACCATCAACTATCGCACCTATAAGCCTGAGCGCGACGGTCTGTTCTGCGAGCGCATCTTCGGTCCTACAAAGGACTATGAGTGTGCCTGCGGTAAGTATAAGCGCATTCGCTATAAGGGTATTGTTTGTGACCGATGCGGAGTAGAGGTGACTGAGAAGAAGGTTCGCCGTGAACGTGCTGGTCATATCGAGTTGGTAGTTCCGGTTGCCCATATTTGGTATTTCCGCAGCTTGCCTAATAAGATTGGTTATCTGTTGGGGATGCCTACAAAGAAACTCGACTCTATCATCTACTACGAGCGATATGTTGTCATCCAGCCTGGTGTTATGGCTGGCCGTCAGGATGCAGAAGGAAATGCAGCAGTAGGTTCGAATATGTACGACCTGCTCACAGAAGATGAGTATAACGATATCATCGAGAACCAGATTTCTATCGAGAACGACCATCTCGATGATAGCGATCCCAATAAGTTTATTGCCAAGATGGGTGCAGAGGCTATCTATGACCTTCTCGTCCGTCTTGACCTCGACTCTCTGTCGTATGAACTGCGTGACCGTGCCAACAGCGACTCGTCTATGCAGCGCAAGAATGAGGCTTTGAAGCGTCTGCAGGTTGTTGAAGCTTTCCGCAATAGTGTAGAGAAGGGCATCAACCGTCCTGAGTGGATGATAATGAAAATTATCCCTGTAACTCCTCCTGAGTTGCGTCCACTCGTTCCACTGGATGGTGGTCGTTTCGCTACTTCCGACCTCAACGACCTCTATCGTCGTGTCATCATTCGTAACAATCGTTTGAAGCGACTGATGGAAATTAAGGCTCCTGAGGTTATTCTGCGCAATGAGAAGCGTATGTTGCAGGAGGCTGTTGACTCTCTCTTCGACAACAGTCGTAAGTCTTCAGCTGTGAAGAGTGAGAGCAATCGTCCGCTCAAGTCTCTTAGCGATTCGCTGAAAGGTAAGCAAGGACGTTTCCGTCAGAACTTGCTCGGTAAACGTGTTGACTATTCTGCGCGTTCTGTAATCGTAGTAGGTCCTGAATTGAAGATGGGTGAGTGTGGTCTTCCTAAGTTGATGGCTGCCGAGCTCTATAAGCCATTCATCATCCGCAAGCTCATTGAGCGTGGAATTGTAAAGACTGTGAAGTCTGCCAAGAAGATTGTTGACCGTCGTGAACCGGTAATTTGGGATATCCTTGAGAATGTAATGAAAGGACATCCTGTATTGCTTAACCGTGCGCCAACACTTCACCGTCTCGGTATTCAGGCCTTCCAACCCAAACTGATTGAGGGTAAGGCTATTCAGCTTCACCCATTGGCATGTACTGCATTTAACGCCGACTTTGATGGTGACCAGATGGCTGTCCATCTCCCATTGAGCAATGAGGCCGTGCTTGAAGCACAGATTCTGATGCTTCAGAGCCACAATATCCTGAACCCTGCCAATGGAGCTCCTATCACCGTACCTTCACAGGATATGGTGCTCGGTCTTTATTATATTTCTAAGATCCGTCCAGGTGCCAAGGGTGAAGGCTTGACTTTCTATGGTCCAGAAGAGGCTATCATTGCATACAACGAAGGTCGTTGTGACCTCCACGCTCAAGTGAAGGTTATGGTTGATGACCGTATTGATGGCAAACCTGTCCGCCATTTGGTGGAGACTTCTGTTGGTCGTGTTATCGTAAACGGTATCATTCCTGAAGAGGTTGGCTTTGTCAACAAGATCGTGTCTAAGAAGTCACTTCGCGATATCATTGCTGATGTGATTAAGAATGTAGGTTTTGCTGAAGCCTGTGAGTTCCTTGATGGTATCAAGAACCTTGGTTATCGTATGGCTTATGAGGCAGGACTTTCGTTCAACCTTGACGATATCATTATTCCGGAATCTAAGAAAGACCTTGTAGCTAAGGGTAATGAGGAAATCCGTCAAATTACCGAGAACTATAACATGGGTTTCATTACCGACAACGAACGTTATAATCAGGTAATTGATACCTGGACACATATCAATAACGACCTTGGTAATGTGCTGATGAAGGAAATGACAGAGGCCGACCAGGGTTTCAATGCCGTATTCATGATGCTCGACTCTGGAGCCCGTGGTAGTAAAGACCAGATTCGTCAGCTTTCAGGTATGCGTGGTCTGATGGCCAAACCGCAGAAAGCTGGTGCTGAGGGTGCACAGATTATTGAGAACCCAATTCTGTCGAACTTTAAGGAAGGTATGTCAGTGCTGGAGTACTTCATCTCTACCCATGGTGCACGTAAGGGTCTTGCCGATACCGCTATGAAAACAGCCGACGCCGGTTATCTGACACGTCGTCTGGTTGACGTTTCCCATGATGTGATCATCAATGAGGAAGACTGTGGTACACTGCGCGGACTCGTTTGCACTGCATTGAAGAATGGTGATGAAGTCATTTCAACTCTCTATGAGCGCATTATCGGTCGTGTATCTGTTCATGATATTATTCATCCTTCAACCGGAGAACTTATCGTTGCTGCCGGTGAGGAAATAACTGAGCCAATTGCACAGGCTATTGAAGATTCGCCCATTGAGAGTGTTGAAATCCGTTCTGTGCTTACTTGTGAGTCGAAGCATGGTGTCTGCATGAAGTGTTACGGACGCAACCTTGCCACTCGTCGTATGGTACAGAAGGGTGAGGCTGTCGGTGTGATTGCTGCTCAGGCTATTGGTGAACCAGGTACACAGCTTACTCTTCGTACGTTCCACGCCGGTGGTGTGGCTGCCAATGCTGCTGCCAATGCCAGCATCGTGGTGAAAAACGACTCTCGTATCGAATTTGAGGAAGTACGTACCGTACCATTTGATGAAGATGGTCGCGAATGTGAGATGGTTGTCAGCCGTCTGGGTGAAGTACGTTTCGTAGATCCCAATACCAATATCGTTCTTTCTTCGATGAATGTACCTTACGGTTCTTCTCTCTATTTCAAGCATGGAGCTTTGGTTAAGAAGGGCGACAAACTTGCACAGTGGGATCCGTTTAACGCCGTCATCGTTTCTGAATACGCAGGAACCTTGAAGTTCCACGATGTAATTGAAGGTATTACTTACCGTGCCGAGACCGACGAAACCACAGGTCTTACTGAAAAGATTGTCACCGAGTCGAAAGACAAGTCTAAGGTACCTACCTGTGATATTATTGACGCTAACGGTGAGGTTGCTGGAACATACAACTTCCCTGTGGGTGGTCACGTAGTAGTTGAAGATGGTCAGACTATTAAAACTGGTGAGACCCTCGTTAAGATTCCTCGTGCAGCTGCCAAGGGTGGTGACATTACCGGTGGTCTGCCTCGAGTAACAGAGTTGTTCGAGGCACGTAACCCAAGTAACCCTGCCATTGTATCTGAAATTGATGGTGAGGTAACCATGGGTAAGGTGAAGCGCGGTAACCGTGAAATCATCGTTACATCAAAGACTGGTGAGCAGCGCAAGTATCTCGTATCGTTGTCTAAGCAGATTCTGGTACAGGAACACGATGCCGTACGTGCAGGAACTCCGCTGTCAGATGGTGTTATTACTCCAGCAGACATCCTTGCTATCAAGGGTCCCACGGCTGTACAGGAATATATCGTGAATGAAGTACAGGATGTGTATCGTCTGCAGGGTGTGAAGATTAACGATAAGCACTTCGAGATTATCGTACGCCAGATGATGCGTAAGGTACAGATCAACGATCCAGGCGATACCTCATTCCTTGAGCAGGAGATTGTTGATAAACTCGACTTTGCAGAAGAGAACGATCGTATCTGGGGCAAGAAAGTTGTTGTAGATGCTGGTGACTCAGAGAACCTTCAGAAAGGTCAAATTGTTACCGCACGCAAACTGCGCGACGAGAACTCAATGCTGAAGCGTCGTGACCTTAAATTGGTTCAGGTACGTGATGCTGTTGCTGCTACCTCTACCCAGATTCTGCAGGGTATCACCCGTGCCGCTCTTCAGACCAAGTCGTTCATGTCGGCTGCATCGTTCCAGGAAACCACTAAGGTGCTCAACGAAGCTGCTATCCGTGGTAAGGTTGATTACCTTGAGGGCATGAAGGAGAATGTGATTACTGGTCACTTGATTCCAGCCGGAACTGGTCTTCGCGAATTTGAAAAGATTATCGTAGGCTCGAAAGAAGAGTATGAGCGCATGCAAGCTAATAAGAAAAATGTGCTTGACTTTGCCAACGAACCTGCAATGGACGAGAAATAATTCTCGCTCCTGACTAATATATCAAAGTGCTGCTATTGTCTGAAAGGACGGTAGCAGCGTTTTTTTTGTATGTTATTTCTATATAGGCATGCTTAGTTGGATTTGGCTTCTCTGCAAAGTTCCTTTCAATTTGGTCCTGTCGATAGTATTGTTATCCCTTCGGATCATTCCTGGGTATTGAGTAAACTATTAAGAACGCATACATGATGCCTACTATAAATACTTGAATTATTCCTTTGTTATTAGCACGATTATTCGTAAATTCGCACATGAAAACTAATTCATGAAATGTTAAAAGTATAAATGAATTGAATATGGAGAATATGTTAAACTTGTGCCGAGAACGTTTCTCGGTTCGTAAATTTACTTCCGAGACAGTATCTCATGAGGATTTAGAATATGTGATGGAATGTGTGCGTATGGCCCCATCTGCTGTCAATAAACAGCCTTGGCATTGGATCGCGGTGAGGAGCGACGAAGGCAAAAGCAAGTTGCAGGAGTGTTATGATCGTGAATGGTTCAAGACTGCTCCGATGTATATTATCGGCATTAAGAATGTTGAGGAAAACTGGGTTCGCAAGTATGATGGTAAACCACATGGTGACGTTGATGTGGCCATTGCTGCCGAGCATTTATGTCTGGCTGCTACAGAGCGTGGACTTGGTACATGTTGGGTGTGCAATTATGATACAGATAAGATGCAACAATATTTTGGTCGTGACGGTTTTGAAGTTGTGGTGGTAGTTCCTATAGGACATGTTGCTCCTGACTGTCCGAAAGCGGAGAAAAAGCGCAAGCCATTAACGGATATTATGGATGTGATATAAAAATATCTGGTTTATCCGGGAAATGGAGTAATCAAATCAATATAGAACAAAACAAAACTGCTGAACATTTTTGTATATTTGAACAACCACAAACGAATATATGATAATGGACAGCAGTTTTCTTTTGTCATGCATGGGCTTTATAGTCTTGAACGTATAAAAAGACTTGTATAGTAGGTAGCCTCATATCAATCCAGAATTTGAGTTTTCGGAAATAAATCGAACATCGAACACCTGTCATGCCGTAATCTGTTGTATGATAGCGGTTTTAGATGGTGTTCGGCGTTCGTATTTTGAGGGTTTCCGAACACCAATCGAACACCAACGAACACCCGCAAAACCTTCATGTCAACATTCCTATCATCTAAATGCAAGTTAATCAAAAGTGCGCTTTTATTATAAATAAGGTATAGCCCGATATTTTGCCAAAGCATTTCAATATTAGGCAAAAGTATTGCCCAACGTTTGGCAAGAGTGTTTTCAACGTTTGTTAAAGGTATTATCCAATGTTTGGCAAGAGTGTTTTCAACGTTTGATAAAGGTGTTATCCAACGTTTGATAAAGGTGTTATCCAACGTTTGATAAAGGTGTTATCCAATGTTTGATAAAGGTGTTATCCAATGTTTGATAAAAGTGTTATCCAACGTTTGGCAAGGTGTTGATAAATATCAAGCCGTTCATCATCAAGCAGGAACAACCAATTTCTCCAGAGATGCGATGGCTTACCAACAGATGATAGAATGGTGGTCGATAATGCCGTTATAAGATTTTCGACCACCCACTTAATCGTATATCTTACAATGTGTTATCCCATATCGGTGGTCGATGGTCGCTTATTTGCTACGTCGCGTGTGCGTGCATACGTGTGTGCGCACGCATACCTTATTATATGGATGTTATACCAAATATCATTTCATGGATGTATAATTTGTGGATAAAGAAAAGAATGTATCACCTTGCATCCGGAAACGCTTATGTATTGGTGAAATGAGAAGAAATCAAAGAAAAAGTAGAATCTAACTCTTATTATTTTTATATGAAACAAAAATTAAACTGTTGCAAATTTGTTGCCATGCTCTTGGCTTTTACCGCCATCTCCTGCTCTGAGAGCGATGGGTTGCAGAACAACGGTATGTCTGACAAGAAGATTTGCTTTACTGCTATGTTGCAGAAAGGATGGAACGGAGGTGAAAAAACTCGTGGGGCTGTGTCTGAGTCGGCAGCACTTGCCCAAGAGCAGATGGTGCTAGAGGCAGAAGGCCAACTCGACACCCTCTCTATCGCATGCTATTGAAGCAGACAATGAAGAATTGAGGGGTTAATTACCCTCCCCTGTACACAAACCCGTTGCGCATTCAATGATGCCGCTGAGGTAGGGATTTCGGCGTGAGTGCCGTTTACACCAAAGGTTCTACTATTTCTTCCTTGTATCATGATCAGCAAGTCACCAAGAGCGGTAACAACTGGTTTACCGCAGGCAACGAGATGTGGCCTACCGAAGGATCTCTGTCGTTTTATGCTTATGCACTTTATCAGCGTGCCGCCTTGTCTTATATATCTACAGCTGCTGATTTCGCCAAGAATAAAATCATCCGCTACGTGGCAGATACGGATATAGACCATCACCCCGATTTTATTGTAGCCAAAAACGAAGCTATTGCTTATAACATTTCTACTGCCAGCAAACCTGTGGAGCTTGCTTTCAGCCATGCCCTTACTGCCCTTACCTTTGCCGTAGATGCAGAAATGATACCAGGAAAGGTGAAACGTATCACTATAAAAGGAGTGAATGGGCAGGGTGACTATGATTTTGCTCCCATTCTCGTTAGGTTTGAACGGTTCCTCGTCGTGTCTTCGATAGTTTCTTGTTCGACTCTCGATCCTCTTTCGTTCGGTTTTCGACATATCCTCGTTCGGTTCTCGATCGGTCTTCGATAGACTAACGAATGACGAATGAGAAGCAATCGTGTGTTAAACGAAAAAGCATGGTTCTTCTGTTGTATCCAGTTGGGGGCGTTGGAAGTGATGTCTGTTAATATAATTGCGTTGTTTTATATTGTGCGATAAATGGCTTGTTGCAAAGGTATCTTTTTGTTTTGGAAATCATCCTTAGGTACGGTTGCAAAGATACAACATCACAAAACCCAAATGTCCGTCCTTGTCCGTCTTTGAGATTATTTTTAGGTTCTATTAACTTTTCTACGGATTTTTTTAAGTTCTGCACATTGAATAGCAAAACGCTTTTGATAAAGATCAGTAGTCAATCAATAAGTTGCCATATCGTTTATTGATAACAATCCTTAACCGGTTGTCTGATGGTCTGTGAGTATCATTTGTCGCAGTTTGCAATCTTTAGTTCTTTATAATGCAATTCTGTTGGTGCAGGTATTGATGGCTTTATGGGAGTATATATAATGAAAATGGTCTTTTCTGTTTGACGTTAGAGATATTCCATCAGTACGTCCCATACGGCGATGATGTGGCAGATGCTGCCAGCTAAGACGAAGAAGTGGAAAACGCTGTGCATATATCGTTTCTTGTTGAGCGAATAGAATACTGCACCGGTAATATAGGCTACTCCTTCAGCAATAATCCATGCCACAGCAGCAGTAGATACGGAGTCGATCAATGGCTTGAATGCCACAAGAACAGAAAGGCCCATGCCTACGAAACAAAATGTCTCAAGATTAGAATGCTCCTTGAGCTTGATGAAACTGATGGCGGTGCCGACTATGGCACAAAGCCACACAAAGGTGAACAGCGACCATCCCCAGTAGCCTTGGCTGCGTAGCGCAATAAGTGTAAGAGGGGAGTAGCTGCCTGCTATGTGCCAGTAGATGGCAGCGTGGTCCCATTTGCGCAACCGTTCTTTCCACTTTGAATGTCTGGGGAGTGCATGGTATGCTGTGGATGCCATATATGATCCTAACATGCCAAAGAGATAGAGACACACGCCGAGGCGTGCCCAAGGGTTGTCACCTTTGAATGCCATGACGAGAAACACAATGCCGAACGCCAAGCCTAATAGTATGCCGCCAGCGTGTGACCATGTGTTCCAAAGTTCTTCTTTATGTGTGTATCTTATAGCCATCGTTTGCAAAGATACGAAATATTTTTGGTTTATTAGGAAAATGAAGTGATAAAGTCTGAATAATAATATTTTGTTTCGTATATATTATATGGATCGCATGCTTCTATACGCGCGTACATTATATTATCGTGTATTCATTTGATAGAGTCTGAACTTACCTAAGGTTTACGTTGGACTTGCTTAGGACTTGCTTGGGACTTGCTTGGGACTTGCTTTGTACGTCTTCAGAAGTTTCGTGTGTAGAAAAGTAGTGACGACCCGAATGCATCCCGAATGCATCCCGAAGCCCGATGACGCTTGTGCGAGAAAAGGCGGTAAGGATTTCCTTCTTGTGCGAGATTAGCAAGTGCGGCTTGCTTTACTTGGAATGATGTGAGGACTGTGTTGCTGTGGGCGGAAACAAATTTGTGGTTGAGTTGACGAAAGCTTGCTGATGAGTTATGGTAATCCTCTCTTTCTCTGTTTTTGTAGAACTTTTATCTGTTAAATATTGCAAAAACACTTATAAAATGTTAAATAATAAAAATGCTGGTGGTATTTGTCTCTTATATATTAGGTAGTTAGGCAAAAAGTTAGTACCTTTGCACCCCAAAAGCGCCTAATATCAATGGGGTAGCTATGTCAAGTTGAGTAATAACAAACAATATAATAAATTAAAAAACAAACAATTATGCCTACAATTTCACAATTGGTAAGAAAAGGCAGAAAGGTGCTCGTTGAGAAGAGCAAATCTCCCGCTTTGGATTCATGTCCTCAGCGTCGTGGAGTTTGCGTTCGTGTATATACAACGACTCCTAAGAAGCCTAATTCGGCTATGCGTAAGGTAGCCCGTGTACGTCTGACAAACCAGAAAGAGGTAAACTCTTACATTCCTGGAGAAGGACACAACTTGCAGGAGCACTCAATCGTTCTCGTTCGCGGTGGACGTGTGAAGGACCTTCCTGGTGTACGTTATCACATCGTTCGTGGTACTCTTGATACCGCAGGTGTTGCAAGCCGTACACAGCGTCGTTCTAAGTATGGTGCTAAGCGTCCTAAGGCCAAGAAATAATAGCCGGTGAGGGTTATTTGGCTCGAAAAATCAAAAGTAAAACGTTTTGCTGGAGAATTGTTATAGACAGGTTGAGTAAATGCTCATGTGAGAGCGTTGAAGAACAAGCAAGAACAGCCCCACGCAGACAACAAAACAAAAAAAACAAAAAATGAGAAAAGCAAAACCAAAGAAGCGTGTGATCCTTCCAGATCCAGTCTTCAATGACAAAAAAGTGTCTAAGTTCGTTAACCATCTGATGTATGATGGCAAGAAATCAATCTCTTATGAGATTTTCTACAATGCTCTTGAAACCGTAAAGGATAAGATGCAGAATGAAGAGAAATCTGCTCTTGAGATTTGGAAGCAGGCTCTCGACAACATCACTCCTCAGGTTGAGGTTAAGAGTCGTCGTATCGGTGGTGCAACCTTTCAGGTTCCTACTGAAATCCGTCCCGATCGCAAGGAGAGTATCTCTATGAAGAATATGATTTCTTTTGCACGCAAGCGTAGCGGTAAGTCAATGGCTGACAAGCTTGCTGCTGAGATTATGGACGCATTTAACAATCAGGGTGGTGCCTACAAGCGCAAGGAGGACATGCATCGCATGGCTGAGGCTAACCGTGCTTTTGCCCACTTCAGATTCTAATTATAATATAAGGAGAAGAAAGAAATGGCAAATCGCGACTTACATTTGACTCGTAATATCGGTATTATGGCTCACATCGATGCCGGTAAAACCACTACTTCTGAGCGTATCCTTTTCTATACAGGAAAGACTCATAAGATTGGTGAGGTGCACGATGGCGCTGCTACCATGGACTGGATGGCTCAGGAGCAGGAGCGTGGTATCACTATTACCTCTGCTGCTACTACCTGTAACTGGACTTGGCAGGGTAAATCATTCAAAATCAACTTGATTGACACTCCAGGACACGTTGACTTCACTGCTGAGGTTGAGCGTTCACTGCGTGTTCTTGACGGAGCTGTTGCTACTTATAGTGCTGCTGACGGTGTACAGCCTCAGTCAGAAACTGTTTGGCGTCAGGCAGATAAGTACAATGTTCCACGTATCGGTTATGTAAACAAGATGGACCGTTCTGGTGCTGACTTCTTTGAGACTGTACAGCAGATGCGCGACATTCTTGGTGCTAACCCTGTAGTTATCCAGGTGCCCATTGGTGCTGAGGAGAACTTTAAAGGTGTGGTTGACCTTATCAAGATGAAGGCTATCCTGTGGCACGACGAGACCATGGGTGCTGAATATGATTTAGAGGAAATTCCTGCTGATCTTCAGGATGAGTGCGACGAGTGGCGTAATAAGCTGCTTGAAGCTGCCGCTGAATATGATGAGGCCTTGATGGAGAAATACTTTGATGATCCTAACTCAATCACTGAGGATGAGGTTATCGCCGCTATCCGTAAGGGTTGTGTAAGCATGGCCTGCACTCCTATGGTTTGTGGTTCTTCATATAAGAACAAGGGCGTACAGCCTCTGCTCGACTATGTTTGTGCATTCCTCCCATCTCCTATCGACATTGAGGTAGTTAAGGGTACTAACCCTGATACTGATGAGGAAGAAGATCGTAAGCCCAGCGAGACAGAGCCTACTTCAGCTCTTGCGTTCAAGATTGCTACCGACCCATACATGGGCCGTCTGGTATTCTTCCGCGTTTACTCAGGTAGCGTAAAAGCTGGTTCTTACGTTTACAACCCACGTTCAGGTAAGAAAGAGCGTATCAGCCGTCTGTTCCAGATGAACTCAAACAAGGAAATTCCTATGGAGTCTATCGACGCTGGTGATATTGGTGCGGGTGTTGGTTTCAAGGATATCCGTACTGGTGATACTCTCTGTGATGAAGATCATCCTATCGTACTTGAGTCTATGAGTTTCCCTGATACTGTGATTTCTATTGCCGTAGAACCTAAGTCACAGGCCGACATTGCTAAGCTTGACAATGGTCTTGCTAAGCTTGCCGAGGAAGACCCAACATTTACTGTCCGTACTGATGAGCAGAGTGGTCAGACTATTATCTCAGGTATGGGTGAGCTTCACCTCGATATTATCATCGACCGTCTGAAGCGCGAATTCAAAGTAGAATGTAACCAGGGTAAGCCTCAGGTTAACTACAAAGAAGCCATCACCAAGACGGTTAACCTCCGTGAGGTTTATAAGAAGCAGTCAGGTGGTCGCGGTAAGTTCGCTGACATCATTGTTAATGTTGGACCAGTTGATGACGATTGGGATATCAAGGAGAATGGTGGACTTCAGTTCGTCAACGAAGTTAAGGGTGGTAACATTCCTAAGGAATTCATTCCATCAATCCAGAAAGGATTTGAGACAGCCATGAAGAACGGTATCCTCGGTGGTTACCCTGTTGATTCACTTAAGGTAGTTGTTGTTGACGGTTCGTTCCACCCAGTTGACTCTGACCAGCTCTCATTCGAAATCGCCGCTCAAATGGCTTATAAGGAAGCTTGTGCACAGGCTAAGCCCGTACTTATGGAGCCTATCATGAAACTCGAAGTTGTTACTCCAGAGGAGAACATGGGTGACGTGATCGGTGACTTGAACAAGCGTCGTGGCCAGGTAGAAGGAATGGAAGAAGGTCGCAGCGGTGCTCGCATCGTTAAGGCTCAGGTACCTCTGTCAGAGATGTTCGGTTATGTAACCGCTCTCCGTACCATTACTTCTGGTCGTGCAACCAGTTCTATGGAATATGATCACCACGCTCCTCTGTCAAGCACATTGGCTAAGGCTGTGCTCGAGGAAGTTAAGGGACGTGCCGATCTCGTATAATGCAATTCAGGAGTGCCGCTGAGCAAATGACTCTTTAGCGGCCTCCTTTCAATATTTTTATTCATCAATTTATAATTCAAGACAAATGAGTCAGAAAATTCGTATCAAGCTGAAGTCTTATGACCACAAGTTGGTTGACAAGTCTGCAGAGAAAATCGTGAAAGCTGTTAAGGCTACAGGCGCTATCATCAGCGGTCCTATCCCCTTGCCAACCCACAAGCGCATCTTCACTGTTAACCGTTCAACCTTCGTTAACAAGAAATCTCGCGAGCAGTTCCAGCTCTCAGATTACAAACGTCTGATTGACATCTATAGCTCTACAGCAAAAACTGTTGATGCTTTGATGAAGCTCGAACTCCCCAGCGGTGTTGAAGTTGAGATCAAGGTCTAGTAACGATTAAGTAAGATACAAAAACGAATTTATTTATTATTATTAAAAAGTAATTGAAATGCCAGGATTAATTGGAAAGAAAATCGGAATGACATCCGTATTCAGTGCCGACGGTAAGAATGTACCGTGCACTGTTATCGAAGCCGGTCCTTGTGTTGTTACTCAAGTAAAGACCGTCGAGAAAGACGGTTATGCTGCCCTTCAGCTGGCCTTTGGTGACAAGAAAGAAAAGAACACCACTAAGGCTATGCAAGGTGTATTCAAGAAAGCAGGTACAACACCTAAGGCTCACTTGGCCGAGTTCAAATTTGACGAAGAGCATAATCTCGGTGATGTTATCACTGTAGAGTTGTTTAGCGACAATGACTTCGTTGACGTTGTAGGAACTTCTAAGGGTAAGGGCTTCCAGGGCGTTATGAAGCGTCATGGCTTCGGTGGTGTTGGTCAGGCTACCCACGGTCAGGATGACCGCGCACGTAAGCCAGGTTCTATCGGTGCTTGTTCGTACCCTGCTAAGGTGTTTAAGGGAATGCGCATGGGCGGTCACATGGGTAGTGAGCGCGTAACCACGCAGAATCTCAAAGTATTGAAAGTAATACCGGAACACAATCTTATCCTTGTCAAAGGTAGTGTTGCTGGTTGTAATGGTTCAACCGTTTTAATTCAGAAGTAAGCAATGGAAATTAACGTATTAGATATCAATGGTCAGGAGACCGGAAGAAAGGTTACGTTAAACGAATCTATCTTCGGAATTGAACCAAATGACCACGTTCTTTATTTGGACGTAAAGCAGTATCTCGCTAACCAGCGTCAGGGTACACATAAGGCTAAGGAAAGAAGTGAGCATGCAGGTTCAACCCGTAAGCTCGGTCGTCAGAAAGGTGGCGGCGGTGCACGTCATGGTGATATTAACTCTCCTCTGTTGCGTGGTGGTGGTCGCGTATTCGGTCCCCGTCCGCGTGACTATCGTTTCAAACTCAACAAAAAAGTAAAGGTTCTTGCACGTAAGTCTGCTCTGTCTTACAAGGCACAGGAGAATGCAATCATTGTTGTTGAAGACTTCAATTTTGAGGCTCCAAAAACTAAAGATTTCATAAAAGTTGCTAAAAATCTTAAAGTTGAGGGCAAAAAACTGCTGATGGTTTTGCCAGAAGCAAATAAAAATGTATATTTGTCAGCTCGTAATTTGCAGCGCTCTGAAATTGCCCTTGCAGCACAGCTCAATTCATACAAAGTTTTGAATGCTGATGTGATGGTGATCACTGAGAATTCGCTCAAGGCTATCGAGGCTGTTTTAAACAAATAAAGGAGACATAGAATATGACATATATCATCAAGCCTCTGATTTCAGAGAAAATGAATAATATCACAGAGAAGTCTTCTGCTGACAGAACTTTCAAGGCTAAGACCGGTGCCCACAAGGGTGAGATGGTTACTAAGAAGGCTCAGGCAAAATACGGTTTTATCGTAAAGCCTGAAGCCAAAAAGCTTGAGATTAAGTCAGAGGTCGAAGCTCTGTATAATGTTACAGTAGAGAATGTGAACACACTTCGCTATGCCGGCAAGCGCTCTCAGCGTTACACCAAGGCAGGACTCGTGAGAGGCCAGAAGAATGCGTTCAAGAAGGCAATCGTTACTCTTAAGGAGGGCGACACTATTGATTTTTATAGCAATATTTAAAATAAAAAATGGCAGTACGTAAATTTAAACCCGTTACTCCGGGTCAAAGACACAAGATTATTGGCACGTTCGAGGATATTACTGCATCCGTGCCAGAGAAGTCTCTCGTTTACGGTAAGCGTTCTACCGGTGGTCGAAACAACACCGGTAAGATGACCGTTCGTTATATGGGCGGTGGTCACAAGAAGAAGTATCGTTTGGTCGACTTCAAGCGAGAGAAAGATGGTGTTCCAGCCGTAGTAAAGACAATTGAATACGATCCGAACCGTTCGGCTCGTATTGCATTGCTTTTCTATGCTGATGGTGAAAAACGTTATATCATTGCTCCTAACGGACTGCAGGTTGGTGCAACCTTGATGTCAGGAGAGGATGCAGCGCCTGAGGTAGGTAATGCACTCCCATTGGCTAACATTCCCGTTGGTACCGTCATCCACAACATTGAGATGCGTCCCGGTCAAGGTGCTAAGCTCGTTCGTTCGGCTGGTAATTTCGCTCAGTTGACTTCTCGTGAGGGCAGTTATTGTGTTATTAAGCTTCCTTCAGGAGAGACTCGTCAGATTCTCTCTGCTTGTAAGGCTACAGTTGGTAGTGTAGGAAACTCTGACCACGCACTTGAGCAGTCTGGTAAGGCTGGTCGCTCACGCTGGTTGGGCCGTCGTCCTCACAACCGTGGTGTTGTTATGAACCCGCATGATCACCCAATGGGTGGTGGTGAAGGACGCCAGTCTGGAGGTCACCCACGTTCACGCAAGGGCTTGTACGCTAAGGGTCTCAAGACTCGTGCACCTAAGAAGCTTTCAAACAAGTATATTATTGAAAGAGCTAACAAGAAGTAATCACGAAGTTAATTAGAGTAAATTATGAGTCGTTCATTAAAAAAAGGCCCTTACATCAACGTATCTCTCGAGAAGAAAGTTCTTGCCATGAATGAGAGTGGCAAAAAGAGTGTCGTTAAGACATGGGCTAGAGCTTCAATGATTTCCCCCGATTTCGTGGGACATACAGTTGCAGTTCACAACGGAAATAAGTTCATTCCTGTTTACATTACTGAAAACATGGTTGGTCACAAGCTCGGAGAGTTTGCCCCCACTCGTCGCTTCGGCGGACATGCAGGTAATAAGAAATAACAGGCTAATCCACCAGAAATAAAAAGAATAAAATAATGGGAGCAAGAAAAAAAATTGCGGCTAATAAAAGACAAGAAGCCAAAAAGACACAGTATTTTGCAAAGCTGAAAGGTGTTCCTTCTTCTCCACGCAAGATGCGCTATGTCGTTGATATGATTCGCGGCATGGAAGTTAATCGTGCACTTGGCGTACTGAGATTCTCGAAGAAGGCCGCTTCGGCTGACGTTGAGAAACTTTTGCGTTCAGCTATTGCCAACTGGGAAGCCAAAAACGATCGCAAGGCTGAAGATGGCGAACTTTACGTAACACGCGTCTTCGTTGATGAAGGTGTTACAATGAAACGTATGAGACCGGCACCTCAGGGTCGTGGATACCGCATTCGTAAGCGTTCTAACCACGTTACTCTGTTTGTTGATGCTAAAACTAATGATAAATAATAAGTATGGGACAGAAAATAAATCCAATTAGCAACCGTCTTGGAATTATCAAAGGTTGGGATTCAAATTGGTTCGGAGGCAAGGACTTCGGAGATAACTTGGTAGAGGATCAGAAAATCCGCAAGTACCTCAACGAACGTCTGGCTAAAGCTAGCGTATCAAAAATTGTCATCGAACGTACATTGAAGCTCGTTACCATTACTATTTGTACCGCTCGCCCCGGTATTGTCATTGGTAAAGGTGGACAGGATGTCGATAAATTGAAAGAGGAACTGAAGAAGCTCTATGATAAAGAGATTCAAATCAATATCTTCGAAGTGAAGAGACCTGAGCTCGATGCAACAATCGTTGCCAACAACATCGCTCGCCAGATAGAAGGCAAAATCGCTTACCGCCGTGCTATCAAGATGGCTGTTGCCAACACCATGCGTGCAGGAGCAGAAGGTATTAAAGTACAGATCTCCGGTCGTTTGAACGGTGCTGAAATTGCACGCAGCGAAATGATCAAAGAAGGTCGTACTCCACTCCACACTTTCCGTGCTGATATTGACTACTGCCAGGCAGAGGCTCTTACAAAAGTTGGACTGCTGGGATTGAAGGTTTGGATTTGCCGTGGAGAAGTTTACGGTAAGGTTGATCTGGCTCCAAACTTCACTCAGGAGAAAGGCATGGGTCGCTCTAATGGTGGTAACAATGGTGGCAGAAAGTTCCGTAATAGAAAAAAGTAATTAACGTTAAAGTAAGAAGCTAACATGTTACAGCCTAAGAGAGTAAGATATAGAAGACCTCAAGATGGACGTGGCAATAAAGGCAACGCTCACAGAGGTACGCAACTGGCCTTCGGTTCTTTCGGTATCAAGACACTTGACGCCAAGTGGATTGACAGCCGTCAGATTGAGGCAGCCCGTGTTGCTATCAACCGTTATATGAACCGTGAAGGTCAGGTATGGATCCGCATCTTCCCCGACAAACCTATCACCCGCAAGCCTGCTGATGTACGTATGGGTAAAGGTAAAGGTGACCCCGCAGGATGGGTTGCTCCGGTAACTCCCGGACGCATCCTCTTCGAGGTTGAAGGTGTTCCTTTTGAGACAGCCAAAGAGGCTCTTCGCCTCGGCGCTCAGAAGTTGCCTGTTAAGACTAAGTTTGTTGTTCGACGTGATTACGATAAAAACGCTTAATTTATGAAGACAAAGGAAATCAAAGAGCTCGAGACCAAAGAATTGGCCGAGAAATTGGAGACTGAAGTTGCCAAGTACAACATGATGAAGATTAATCATGCAGTAACTCCTGTGGAAAATCCATCTCAGATTAAAGCAGCACGTCGTGATATCGCTCGTATGAAGACGGAGCTCCGTCAAAGAGAACTTAACAAATAATAATGGTTCAGATGGAAACAAGAAATTTAAGAAAGACAAGACAGGGTGTTGTCATCAGCAACAAAATGGATAAAACCATTGTTATTGCCGCTAAGTTCAAAGAGAAGCACCCTATTTATGGTAAGTTTGTCCAGAAGACAAAGAAGTACCATGCTCATGATGAGAATAACGAGTGCAACGTAGGTGACACCGTTCTTGTTATGGAGACCCGTCCCTTGTCGAAGACAAAGAGATGGAGATTAGTACAAATCGTAGAAAAAGCTAAGTAATTATGATACAAGCAGAATCAAGACTGACAGTAGCAGACAACAGCGGCGCTCGCGAGGCCCTTTGCATTCGTGTATTGGGTGGTACACGCCGTCGTTATGCAAGTGTAGGTGATGTGATCGTTGTTGCTATCAAGAACGCCATCCCTACTAGTGATGTTAAAAAGGGTGCAGTATCAAAGGCTTTGGTTGTTCGCACAAAGAAAGAGATTCGTCGTGCTGATGGTTCTTATATCCGTTTCGACGATAATGCTTGTGTGCTTTTGAACAATGCTGGTGAGCTCCGCGGAAGCCGTATTTTCGGTCCTGTTGCACGTGAGTTGCGTGCTGTAAATATGAAGGTCGTTTCACTGGCACCTGAGGTTCTTTAACATTATAAAGTATTAAAGAAATGAGTAAGTTACATATTAAAAAAGGTGATGAGGTAATCGTCCTCGCTGGTAAGAATAAAAACAGCAAGGGAAAGGTGCTCAAAGTCTTGGTAAAGGAAGAAAAGGCTATTGTTGAAGGAGTCAATATGGTTTCTAAGAGCACTAAGCCTAATGCCCAGAACCCTCAGGGAGGTATTATCAAGCAAGAAGCTCCTATTCATATCTCAAATATTAGTCTGATTGACCCGAAGAGCGGTAAGCCTACTCGTGTTTCTATCAAACATGATGGCAAAAACGTAATCCGTGTCTCTAAAAAGTCAGGGGAGGAAATTAAGTAATGGATACAGCACAGTTAAAGAAAGAGTATAAGGAGAAAATTGCTCCAGCTCTCCAGAAGCAGTTCAACTACACTTCAGCCATGCAGATTCCTGTCCTGAAGAAAATTGTTATCAACCAGGGTTTGGGTGATGCAACTCAGGATAAGAAAATCATTGATGTTGCTATCAATGAAATTTCTACTATCGCTGGACAGAAGGCCGTTGCAACCTATTCCAAGAAGGATATTGCTAACTTCAAACTTCGTAAGAAGATGCCTATCGGTGTTATGGTAACTTTGCGTCGTGAGCGTATGTATGAGTTCCTTGAGAGACTCGTACGTGTTGCTTTGCCTCGTATCCGTGACTTCAAGGGTATCGAAAGCAAGTTTGATGGTCGTGGTAACTATACTCTTGGTGTTCAGGAGCAGATTATCTTCCCTGAAATCAACATTGACTCAGTGGACCGCATCCAGGGTATGAACATTACCTTCGTTACTTCGGCTACTACCGACGAAGAAGGTTATGCTCTCCTCAAAGCTTTCGGTCTGCCATTCAAAAACGCTAAAAAAGATTAATAGATATGGCAAAAGAATCTATGAAGGCTCGCGAGGTAAAGCGTGCTAAGATGGTTGCTCAATACGCCGAGAAACGTGCTGCCCTGAAGAAAATCATCGCAACAACAGAGGATCCCGCAGAAGCTTACGAGGCAGCTCGTAAACTTCAAAGCATTCCTAAGAATGCTAATCCTATCCGTCTGCACAACCGTTGCAAGATTACAGGACGCCCCAAAGGTTATATGCGTCAGTTTGGACTGTCGCGTATTCAGTTCCGTGAGATGGCCTCAAACGGTCTGATTCCAGGCGTAAAGAAAGCAAGTTGGTAATCAACATTTGAATCGAAAGAGATTATTTATTTAATATTGTCGGGGTTGTCCCGATTAATTAAACATTTTATTTTATGACAGATCCAATAGCAGATTATCTGACAAGACTCAGAAACGCAATTATGGCTCATCACCGTGTTGTTGAAGTTCCTGCGTCTAACTTGAAGAAGGAAATCACTAAGATCCTCTTCGAGAAGGGTTACATCTTGAACTACAAGTTCGTAGAAGATGGACCTCAGGGAAGTATCAAAGTTGCTTTGAAGTATGACCCTGCAACAAAGGCAAATGCCATTAAGTGTTTGAAACGCGTATCGACTCCAGGTCTTCGCAAATACACTGGCTACAAAGACATGCCGAGAGTTATTAACGGATTAGGTATTGCAATCTTATCTACATCCCAAGGTGTAATGACAGACAAAGAAGCTTCTGATTTGAAGATTGGTGGCGAAATTCTTTGTTATGTATATTAAATTGGAGGAATAGCATATGTCAAGAATAGGTAAATTGCCAATTAGTATTCCTGCTGGTGTTACTGTAGCTCAGGGTCAGGATGGAATTGTAACCGTTAAGGGTCCCAAGGGTGAACTCTCTCAAAAGGTTGATTCTTCTATCAAGGTGACTATTGCTGATGGTCACGTTTCTTTCGAAATTGACGAGAATAGTCCTGTTAATCTCAAACAGAAACAGGCTTTCCATGGTCTTTACCGTGCCCTTGTACACAACATGGTTGTTGGTGTAAGTGAAGGTTATAAGAAGGAAATGGAACTGATCGGTGTAGGTTATCGTGTTTCAAATCAGGGTAATCTTATCGAGTTCTCTCTCGGTTATACTCACCCCATTTTCCTTCAGCTTCCAAGTGAAGTAAAGGTTGAGACTAAGTCTGAGCGCAACCAGAATCCTCAGATTGTACTTGAGTCTTGCGACAAACAGTTGCTCGGACTCATCTGTGCTAAGATTCGTTCTTTCCGTATGCCTGAACCTTATAAAGGAAAGGGTATCTTGTTCAAGGGCGAGGTTATCCGTCGTAAATCGGGTAAGTCAGCTTCAGCTAAGTAATAATCATTAAACGAATTGAAGATTATGACAACAAAGAAAGTAGAAAGACGAATTAAGATCAAATACAGAATTCGTAAGAACGTTTTCGGCACAGCCGAGCGTCCCCGCTTGAGCGTTTTCCGTAGTAACAAGCAGATTTATGCTCAGGTGATAAATGATTTGGAAGGTAAAACTCTTGCATCTGCATCTTCTCTCGGTCTTGAGGCTATGCCTAAGATCGAACAGGCTGAGAAGGTTGGCGAATTGGTAGCCCAGAAGGCCAAGGAGGCTGGCGTTGAAAGCGTGGTCTTTGACCGTAACGGTTATCTCTATCATGGCCGAGTAAAGTCTTTGGCTGATGCAGCTCGTAAAGGTGGACTTAATTTCTAAACGATTATGGCAATAAATAAAGTTAAAGTAAATAGTGACGTTGAGTTGAAAGACAGATTGGTTGCCATCAACCGTGTTACCAAAGTAACTAAGGGAGGTCGCACCTTTACTTTCGCAGCCATTGTTGTTGTCGGTGACGGCAACGGTATCATTGGTTGGGGTCTTGGCAAAGCTGGTGAAGTTACCGCAGCTATCGCCAAGGGTGTAGAAGCAGCCAAGAAGAATCTTGTAAAGGTTCCCGTACTCAAGGGAACCATTCCTCACGAGATGGAAGCACGTTACAGTGGTGCTCAGGTCTTCTTGAAGCCTGCTGCTGCTGGTACCGGTCTTGTTGCCGGTGGTGCTATGCGTGCTGTGCTTGAGAGCGTAGGTATTAAGGATATTCTGGCCAAGTCAAAGGGTTCTTCTAACCCTCACAACTTGGTTAAGGCAACAATCGTTGCTTTGAGCCAGATTCGTGATGCTTATACTATTGCCGGCACACGTGGAATCAGTATGGATAAAGTATTTAGAGGATAATAAGGAGATATTAACTATGGCAACAATTAAGATTAAGCAAATTAAAAGCAAAATCGGTTACCCTGTAGATCAGAAGCGTACTCTTCAGGCTCTTGGCCTTCGCAAGATCTCTCAGGTAGTTGAGGTGGAGGATACTCCTGTCATCCGTGGTATGGTACGTAAAGTCCATCACTTAGTGACTGTTATCGATTAATTATCATTTATTAAACAGATTCGAATATGAAACTTCATACTTTAAAGCCCGCAGAAGGCTCTACACATTCAAGCCGTCGAATCGGACGTGGTCCCGGTTCAGGTCTTGGTGGTACTTCTACGCGTGGACACAAGGGTGCAAAGGCTCGTTCAGGTTACAAGAGAAAGATTGGTTTCGAAGGTGGTCAGATGCCTCTTCAGCGTCGTGTTCCTAAGGCTGGTTTCAAAAATATCAACCACAAGGAGTATTTCGCAGTAAACCTTTCTACACTTCAGAAGCTTGCTGAAAAGCATGGTTATGCCAAGATTGGTGTTGCTGAACTCGTTGAAGCAGGTCTTACCAATGGTAAAGAGTTGGTTAAGGTTCTCGGAAACGGTGAACTGAAAGCCAAGGTAGATGTAGAAGCTAATGCATTCTCAAAAACTGCCGAAGAAGCAATCAAGGCAGTAGGTGGTAACGCAACAATTATCTAAAAAAGATGAAGAAGTTTATAGAGACACTGAAGAACATTTGGAAGATTGAGGATTTGCGTCAGCGCATCCTCATCACCTTCTTGTTTGTAGCAATATACCGTTTTGGTTCGTTCGTAGTTCTGCCTGGTATTAATCCTAGCATGCTCGACAAACTGCAGTCACAAACTCAAGGTGGCCTTATGTCACTTTTGGATATGTTCTCCGGTGGTGCATTTTCCAACGCATCAATTTTTGCGCTTGGAATCATGCCTTACATCTCTGCTTCTATCGTTATGCAGCTTCTTGCTGTTGCTGTACCTTATTTCCAAAAGATGCAGCGTGAAGGCGAGAGTGGCCGCAAAAAGATAATGACTTATACTCGGTATCTGACAGTAGGTATCCTGCTGTTTCAGGCACCGAGTTATCTCATTAACTTGAAAATGCAGGCTGGTCAAGCTTTGGCCTCGGGAATCAACTGGACGATTTTCTCAATCCCCGCATGTTTTATTCTCGCAGCAGGAAGTATGTTCATCCTTTGGTTGGGTGAGCGCATTACAGATAAAGGTATAGGCAATGGTATTTCTCTAATCATTATGATTGGTATCATCGCACGTCTGCCTCAAGCTTTCATCCAGGAAGTAGGCTCGCGTTTTACCGCTATTACCAGTGGTGGACTTGTGATGTTCCTTGTAGAGATTATCATTCTCTATGCAGTTGTTTGCGCATCTATCATTCTGGTACAGGGAGTTCGTAAGATTCCCGTACAGTACGCAAAACGTCTTGTAGGTAATAGTCAGGTTGGTGGTGCACGTCAGTACATCCCACTCAAGTTGTTTGCCGCCAATGTGATGCCAATTATCTTTGCTCAGGCATTGATGTTCATCCCCTTGGCATTTGTGCAGTATGCAGCTCCTGAGAATGCAAGTTGGTTTGTTCGTTCGTTGTTGAATCATCACAGTTGGACTTACAACATTATCTTTGCAGTTCTTATCATTCTATTCACCTATTTCTATACAGCTATTACGCTTAATCCAACCCAAATGGCTGAGGATATGAAACGTAACAATGGATTTATTCCTGGTATTAAGCCTGGAAAACCGACTGCTGATTACATCGACACTATTATGTCGCGTATCACATTCCCTGGTTCGTTGTTTATTGCTTTCATTGCTGTTATGCCCGCTTTGGCTGGATTGTTGAATGTTCAGGATGCCTTCTCTCAGTTCTTTGGTGGAACATCTTTGTTGATTCTTGTTGGTGTTGTTATTGATACACTCCAGCAGATTGAGAGTCACTTGTTGATGAAACACTACGATGGACTATTGAGTTCTGGCCGTATTCATGGACGTGGCGGTGTAGCAGCCTACTAATCTGTATGAAGATATTTCTAAAAACAGAGGACGAAATAAACTTGATGCGCGATGCTAACCAACTTGTTGGTAAAACGCTCGGGCATCTTGCGAAATATATTAAGCCTGGCGTAACGACCCTTCAGTTGGATCAGATGGCAGAGGAATTTATCCGTGACCATGGAGCTATTCCGACTTTTAAGGGATTTCCAAATCCATATGGAGGGCCGTTCCCTGCCAGTATTTGTACATCAGTCAATGATGTCGTAGTTCATGGAGTACCTAATGCACAGACCGTATTAAAGGAAGGTGATATAATCTCCATTGATTGTGGTACGTTATTGAATGGATTTTGCGGTGACTCTTGCTATACGTTCTGCGTTGGGGAAGTCAGTGATGAAGTTAAGAAATTACTTCGCACAACTAAAGAATCTTTGTACAAAGGCATTGAAAATGCAGTTGCAGGAAATCATTTGGGTGACATCAGCAGTGCTGTTCAAGATCATTGTGAAGTACAAAATTACGGTGTTGTCCGTGAGTTAACCGGTCATGGTATTGGTCATGAGATGCATGAAGATCCTCCTGTACCTAATTATGGTCGTAGAGGAAACGGTATTCTCTTGAAGGCCAATATGTGTATAGCGATTGAACCGATGATAACGATGGGAAAACGCGAAATTTGGCTTGATGCCGATAAGTGGACCATTCGTACTCGAGATGGTAAACCTGCTGCACACTTTGAGCATACCATAGCAATTAGAAAAGGCAAGGCTGAAATTTTATCCTCATTTGAAGAAGTTGAAACGATAGAAGGAAAACAATATTAGTATGGCAAAACAAGGCGCTATTGAGCAAGATGGTACAATTGTCGAGGCATTGTCCAACGCAATGTTCCGAGTTGAATTGGCAAATGGTGTGCCCATTATAGCACACATTTCTGGTAAGATGCGTATGCATTATATCAAAATTCTTCCCGGAGACAAGGTGAAGGTTGAGATGAGCCCCTACGATCTTACTAAAGGACGAATTGTATTTAGATACAAATAAATAAGGAGAAAATTATAATGAAGACAAGAGCATCATTGAAAAAACGTACCCCAGAGTGCAAGATTGTACGTCGTAAGGGACGTCTGTTCGTTATCAACAAGAAGAACCCTAAGTATAAAATGCGTCAGGGCTAATGTTAAATAAGCATAAAGGATACATGAAGTTTCGCAAATTCTGTGTATCTTTGCATGCTTTTTAGCAGAAATTCGAATTTTAATTATTTATTTTAAGTAACAAATGGCAATTAGAATTGTTGGAGTAGATTTGCCCCAAGAGAAGCGTGGCGAAATCGCATTGACCTATATCTATGGTATTGGTCGAAGTAGTTCAGCAAAGATTTTGGACAAGGCCGGCGTGAGCCGCGACCTGAAAGTCAGCGAATGGAGTGACGACCAGGCAGCCAAGATTCGTGAGATTATCGGTGCTGAATTCAAAGTAGAAGGTGATCTTCGTAGTGAGATCCAGTTGAATATCAAGCGACTGATGGATATTGGTTGCTATCGTGGTGTCCGTCATCGTCACGGTCTTCCTGTTCGTGGTCAGAGCACCAAGAACAATGCACGTACCCGCAAGGGTAAGAAGAAGACTGTTGCAAACAAGAAGAAGGCCACGAAGTAATTCACAATTCACAAAAATCAGTAACAGTTAAGAATTAAGAATTATGGCAAAGAAAACAGTCACTTCAAAGAAAAGAAACGTGAAAGTTAATGCCCTTGGTCAGCTTCACGTACACAGTTCTTTCAATAACATTATTGTATCATTAGCCAACGATGAGGGTCAGGTTATTTCTTGGTCTTCAGCAGGTAAAATGGGTTTCCGTGGTTCTAAAAAGAACACTCCTTATGCTGCTCAGATGGCTGCAGAGGATTGTGCAAAGGTCGCTTTTGACCTTGGTCTTCGCAAGGTTAAGGCCTATGTGAAAGGTCCCGGTAACGGTCGTGAGTCAGCTATCCGTGCGGTGCATGGTGCAGGAATTGAGGTTATCGAGATTATCGATGCAACTCCACTGCCACACAACGGATGTCGTCCTCCGAAGCGTCGTCGTGTATAATTGAAAGGAACATTATTATTATTTATTAGACATCTATTAAGATTATGGCAAGATATATTGGACCGAAATCAAAAATTGCTCGTCGATTTGGTGAAGCCATCTTCGGCGCAGACAAAGTTTTGTCCCGCAGGAACTTCCCTCCGGGACAGCATGGCAACAATCGCCGTCGCAAACAGTCGGAGTATGCTGTCATGTTGGCAGAGAAGCAGAAAGCCAAGTACACCTATGGTGTTCTTGAGCGTCAGTTCCGTAATTTGTTCGAGAAGTCAGCTAAAGCAGCTGGTATCACCGGTGAGGTTCTTCTCCAGCACTTGGAGAGCCGCCTTGACAATGTGGTGTTCCGCTTGGGTATTGCTCCCACTCGTGCCGCTGCCCGTCAGTTGGTAAGTCACAAGCACATTATTGTTGATGGCAATGTTGTGAACATTCCTTCTTATGCTGTTAAGCCTGGTCAGATTGTTGGTGTTCGTGAGAAGTCTAAGTCTCTCGAGGTTATCGACGCTGCCCTTGCAGGTTTCAACCACAGCAAATATCCTTGGATAGAATGGGATGAGCAGACCAAGAGTGGTAAGTATCTCCACGTTCCTGAACGTGCCGACATTCCTGAGAACATTAAGGAGCAGTTAATCGTTGAGTTGTACTCTAAATAAATCATTAAATTAATGGCGATATTAGCATTTCAAAAACCTGATAAAGTCGTAATGTTGGAGGCCAATGACAAGTTCGGCAAGTTCGAATTTCGTCCTCTTGAGCCAGGTTTTGGTGTAACCATTGGTAACGCCTTGCGCCGCATTCTTCTTTCATCGCTCGAGGGTTATGCAATCAACACCATTCGTATTGCTGGTGTTGAGCATGAATTCTCTTCAGTACCTGGTGTAAAGGAAGATGTAACCAACATTATCTTGAATCTGAAGCAAGTAAGATTCAAGCAAGTAGTGGAAGAATTCGAGAACGAAAAAGTCTCTATCACCGTTGAGAATTCTACCGAGTTCAAAGCTGGAGATATAGGTAAGTATCTGACTGGATTTGAAGTGTTAAATCCCGATTTGGTGATTTGTCATTTAGATTCCAAAGCTTCGATGCAGATTGATCTAACAATTAATAAAGGTCGTGGTTACGTTCCCGCAGACGAGAACCGTGAGTATTGTACCGATGTTAATGTAATAGCAATCGATTCAATCTACACCCCAATCCGTAACGTTAAGTATTTTGTTGAACCTTATCGTGTTGAACAGAAGACAGACTACGACAAGCTTGTGCTTGAAGTAACAACGGATGGTTCCATTCACCCGAAAGATGCTTTGAAAGAAGCCGCCAAGATATTGATTTATCACTTCATGCTTTTCTCTGACGAGAAGATTACATTGGAGAATAATGATGTTGAAGGCAACCAGGAGTTTGACGAGGAAGTATTGCACATGCGTCAGTTGCTCAAGACTAAGTTGGTAGATATGAACCTTTCGGTTCGTGCGCTTAACTGTTTGAAAGCAGCCGATGTCGAGACCCTTGGTGATCTTGTACAGTACAACAAGACCGACTTGCTTAAATTCCGTAACTTCGGTAAGAAATCGCTCACTGAGCTTGATGATTTGCTCGAGAGTCTGAATCTGTCGTTTGGAACCGATATTACAAAGTATAAACTGGACCAGGCATAATAAGGCCCTTAGTCCTCTAAGAAAAAACGAAAAATGAGACACAATAAGAAATTCAATCATTTGAGCCGTACTGCAGATCATCGCGCAGCTATGCTTGCCAACATGGCTATTTCGCTGATCATGCACAAAAGAATCACTACGACTCTTGCCAAGGCAAAGGCCCTCAAGAAGTATGTTGAGCCCCTGATTACACGCTCAAAGGACGATTCAACCAATTCACGTCGTGTAGTATTTAGCTACCTTCAGAATAAGGAAGCTCTGAAAGAGCTCTTCGGAGTTGTTGCAGAGAAGGTTGGTGACCGTCCCGGTGGTTACACCCGTATCATCAAGCTCGGTACCCGTCAGGGTGACGCTGCTTCTGTAGCTTTCATCGAGCTCGTTGACTTTGATGAGAACATGGCCAAGACCGTTAAGTCTGAAGCTAAGAAGACTCGCCGTTCACGCAAGTCAACTGCTGCTAAGACTGAGGCTCCCGCTGAGGCACCTGTTGCAGAAGCTCCCGTAGCTGAAGCACCTGCTGCAGAAGAGGCAAAAGCAGAGTAATCATCGATTAATCTCAAATAGTAGAATCCCGCTTACATAAAGTGAGCGGGATTTTTTTAGATATTATTTTTGCTTTTATTGCCATTAAGCCAATCAGGTTACAGTGCTTTTATGTATGGTTTATGATCTCTTATATTAAGTTTAATACACCATGTTTAGCAGATTGAAGTCGCTGTCTTTAATTATTGTCGCAGACACCTTATTATATCGGAGAAGTTGCCTTTTGGTATTGGCATATTTTTGATTCAATGAATAGTGTGTAGATTTTCAGTTGTGAAATGGACATCTTACTATATTGGAGTAGTTGCCTTTTGGTATTGGCATATATAGGATCAATGATGTTGCGATGGACTTTAAGCTATGGAACTGTGACTTTGAACCTAATGTAAGTGCTTTATATATTTCTTGAAGGTACCGTTCAACGAAGGTATATCTGGCATCAAGTAATGAAGAAGTTGTTCTACTGTATATGTAAAACAGTCCTTTTACAAAGGTGTCATAACGCATATAATTGCGTTGACAGCCTTTTATGATAAGCGGCAGATTTTTTCAAATGGTTTTATAGCTGCTAAAAAATAAGTTTATAGATAGTATGGGATAACAAGAAACGGAATCGGTATTTGAATGAACATGTTTGAGGTAGAAATCTTATTGTCCTTTCTGTCTTTAGTTGCTGCATTGATGGCATTAGTTCTATATTGATAGAACCAGTCTTAGTTACAATAAGAAGATAACGCAATTCAAGGAATAGCAATGATCGTCATAAGTATGTGTAGATACCGTAGATAATAATAAAGATTGTATGATAGAGAATGTAGAAGTGATGGTGATTTTGTTCATCATGGTGATATTAGGCTATGTGCTTTATAAGTTGGGTTACATGGGTGATAAATTCGAACAGAAGTTATCTGCTATTGTAATCGATGTGACGTGCCCTGCGCTTATCTTATCGTCCGTTATGGGTTCAGAAATTCCCGATCGTAGTCTTATTCTTCCTTTGTTGGTTACAGGGTTTCTTACCTATATATTGTTATTGGTCTATGGTTTCTTAGTTCCGCGTTTTATCACGCAAGATCGTGATGCGCGTGGGATGATAGGTTTTGCATTGATGTTTGCCAATGTCGGCTTTATTGGATACCCCATAGTTGCTTCGATATTCGGTGTTAAAGCCGTATTTTACGCAGCCTTATTGAACATGCCCAACACCTTTTTTATCTTTACCGCCGGTGTAATGCTTGTAAAAGGCGAATACAGTATCAAGAGTATCAATCCCAAGTTGCTTTTTTCACCTGCAATGATAGCAGCATTTGTAGCCGCCTTAATGGTTGCATTCGGTATTCATACCCCTGCTATGATAGCTCGTCCCATGACGATGGTAGGTAATATTACAGTTCCAGCCTCATTGATGATCATCGGTTCTTCTATGGCGCGTCTCTCGTTAAGAGAGATAGTAGGCAGCCCGAAGGTATATGTAGCCTCCGTTTTGCGTTTGTCAGTTGTGCCTTTATCCGTTTATTTTCTGTTCAAGATATGTGGTGTAAGCGATGTCATCAACAATATCAATACCGTTGTTATTGCTATGCCCGTAGCATCTTTCGGCACAATGTTCTGCATGAAATACGGTCGCAATCCATCTTTGATGACCGAGATGACCTTCATTACAACTGTAGCCTCCATTCTGAGCATTCCATTAGTAACGCTCTTATTCAAATAGGTATTATTTATTTAATGTCAGTCGTTATGTGTTTTGAGTCATGCTGACGCGTCTTCCATCCGATATATACCTATTCCATTCATCTGATGTATTCCCATCGTAAATGTGATAGCTGTACGAAGTGTGGTAGTCTTTCAATAATCTTGTTGAAAGATACTTTTTTTGAACTATTAAGCCCATAGAAAACAATTGTTGGGTACGTGCACAGCGTAAATAAGTGTGCAAAATTAACATAATGTAAACATTGACTTTAAAATATTTCGTATTTTTCTTTGAAGTTTCGGGAAAGATACCTATATTTGCATTGTCTTAATGACACATTGCAACAAAGTTACTAAAATATAAAATCCTTAAAACTATGAATGTAGAGAAAATCATGCAAGACCTGGAACATAAGCACCCAGGTGAAGCCGAGTACTTACAGGCAGTCCGTGAAGTGTTACTCTCTATTGAGGAAGTCTATAACCAGCATCCTGAGTTTGAGCGCGCCAAGTTAATTGAGCGTCTTGTTGAGCCCGAACGTATTATCACTTTCCGTGTTCCTTGGACTGATGATAAGGGTGAGGTGCATGTAAATATCGGCTATCGAGTACAGTACAATAGCGCCATTGGCCCATACAAAGGCGGTTTGCGCTTCCATCCCTCTGTAAACCTCAGTATTTTGAAGTTCTTGGGATTTGAGCAGACATTTAAGAATGCACTGACCACATTGCCTATGGGCGGTGGTAAGGGAGGTTCTGACTTCTCTATCCGTGGTCGCAGTGACAACGAAGTGATGCGTTTCTGCCAAGCATTCATGACCGAACTGTATCGTCATATTGGTCCAGATGAGGACGTTCCTGCTGGTGATATAGGTGTAGGCGCTCGTGAAATTGGTTTCCTGTATGGTCAGTATAAGAAGTTGACCCATCAATTCCAGGGTGTTCTTACCGGTAAGGGCATCGAGTGGGGCGGTTCAAAGATTCGTCCAGAAGCAACAGGCTTTGGTGCATTATACTTCGTCAATCAGATGATGCAGACCCATGGTCTCGACATCAAGGGCAAGACCGTTGCTATTTCAGGCTTCGGCAACGTAGCATGGGGTGCCGCCAAGAAGGCTACCGAACTTGGTGCCAAGGTAATCACTATCAGTGGACCTGACGGCTATATCTACGATCCTGCCGGTTTGGATGCAGAGAAGATTGCTTATATGCTTGAGCTTCGTGCTTCAGGTAACGATATTTGCTCACCTTATGCCGAAGAGTTTGCAGGTTCTGAATTCTACGCAGACAAGAAGCCTTGGGAGCGCGAGGCTGACATTTATCTGCCTTGTGCTACTCAGAACGAACTCAATGGAGCCGATGCCGACCAGATTTTGGCCCACAAGCCACTCTGCGTAGCTGAGGTATCTAACATGGGTTGCACAGCAGAAGCAGCAGAAAAGTTCATTGCTGCCCATCAGCTCTTTGCTCCTGGTAAGGCTGTCAATGCAGGTGGTGTTGCCACTTCTGGTCTTGAAATGACCCAGAACTCTATGCGTTTGGGTTGGAGCGAGGCAGAAGTTGATGAGAAACTCCACTACATCATGTCTAATATCCATGAGCAGTGCGTGAAGTATGGCAAGCAGGCTGATGGCTATATCGACTATGTGAAGGGTGCAAACGTAGCAGGTTTCATGAAGGTAGCCAATGCTATGATGGCTCAGGGTATTGTTTAAAAAACTCTCTTTACTAAGCACTCCGATTACAAGTAGTCGGAACATATCCTTGGGAGGGAAGTCGCAAGACTTTCCTCCTTTCTGTTTTTTCTTGCGTCAAAGCAGCTTTGCAAATCAGCTTTATTGCTTTGCTGAGTGATATTATGACGCGTCCTTCCATGATATGCACAGCAGTTCATTGTGCAAATGCGACATGCGAGCGTGATGTACGGCTGTTGCTTTGGTGTCTGATGTTGTTGATGAAGGGAAATAAATCAGCCTCTGCTCAGAACTTACGCTCTGTGGCAGAGGCCGACTATATGGGTATTATGTATTAGCGATTGCTTATTTTGCAGTGATGGTAACAACCTGTCCGGGTTGCGTCATGATGTCGTATTCATAGACCGAAGGAATGTTTGCATCTACACCCTCGTCTATGCGTTTAGCCACAATGGGCTTTGCAATGACCGCAGGGGCATAGAGCATGTTTGGACATTGTCCCTTTGCTTTGCGTAGCTTCTTGCCTTTCAACGGCACAGCCGAACGCAGACGGAGCGTTCCGCCGATAGTAGAATGGATGGTAGCCTGTGTCAACTGATGGTTGTTCCATGTCATATCCACTTCAAATCCGCCTCGTGCACAAAGTCCGTTGATGCTTCCTTTCGTCCAATCATCGGGTAGGGCAGGCAAGAGATGCACCGCACCATCATGGCTCTGAATAAGCATTTCTGCCACACCAGCCGTTACACCGAAGTTTCCGTCAATTTGGAACGGCGGATGTGCATCGAAGAGGTTAGGGTAGGTGCGACCTTCCGGATACTGTGCCGCCAGTTTATCAGAAGGCAAAAGGTGCAACATATTTCGTATAATACGAAATGCATGATTGCCATCGAGCATACGTGCCCAGAAGTTAACTTTCCATCCCAGGCTCCATCCTGTAGCCATATCGCCACGCTGATGCAGTGTGTTAGCAGCCGCACGGAACAGTTCTGGATGAGAGAAAGGCGATATCTGGTTTGAGGGATAAAGTCCGTAGAGGTGCGAGATATGTCTGTGCTCGTTGTGAGGGTCGTCAGCATCGATGAGCCATTCCTGTAGTTGTGCATATCGTCCGACGTGCATTGGAGGTAGCAAGTCCCTCATTTTCTTCATTTCCTGACGTAGCGGCTCGTCTATTGCGAGCACTTCAGAGGCCTGAATTGCATTCGACAGTGCATCGAAAGCAATCTGATTGTCCATGGTGCAACCAGCCGTTACCGCCGTATGCTTGCCTGTTGGTCCCTGTTCCGGGCTTACTGACGGCACTGCAACACGCCATGTTGTTCCCGGCATGGGTTGCAGATAGTCGAGATAGAACTCCGCTGCGCCCTTAATCACTGGATACCATTGCTTCAAAAAGTCCTTGTTGCCCGTGTAGAGATAGTGTTGCCAGAGATGTGTGGTGAGCCATGCCCCACCGTTGGGAAACATTCCCCATTGTGCTCCGTCTATTGGTCCTGCTATGCGCCAAATATCCGTATTGTGGTGAGCCATCCATCCTCGACATCCATACATCTGTTTTGCCGTTGTCGTGCCCGTGACGCTGAGGTCTTTGATCAGTGAGAACAGTGGTTCCACGGTGCTGCGTAGATTGGTCACCTCCGCCGGCCAGTAGTTCATTTCCGTATTGATATTGATGGTATATTTCGAGTCCCACGGTGCATGGGTATTATCGTTCCATACGCCCTGAAGGTTAGCAGCCTGTCCTCCCTCCTGCGATGATGCGATCAGGAGGTATCTGCCATAGTGGAACATGAGAGCCACCATTGCCATATCCTTGCTTTCTGCAAAGTGAAGCAGTCGTTGATCTGTGGGCAGCAAAGCGTTGCTGTCAGCATCGAGTGTGAGCTTCACGTTGCCAAACTGCCTTTTCCATTCCTTTTCGTGTTGTTCCAAGAGTTGGTTATAGGTGAGTGCTTCTGCAGCATTAAGCCATTCGTTATTGCGCTTTGCAGCGTTTCCCGATACATCGTGATAGTTGACGAAATTGGTAGCCGCGCTCAACAGCATGGTTACCTCCGATGCTTTTTCCACGTGTAAAGCATTCGCAGTGTTGCAACTGTCGTTCAAACATTTCTCCACGACCTTTCCATCGGTTCGAATCTCAGCCACACATTCAGCGGTGAGCGCTGCGTCAATGCCTTCCTGCTTGCATCCTTTCACGCTCATTGTAATCTGTTTGCCGTCAGCCTTTGTTGTATAGTCAAACGGTGCATCGAGTGTGGCTGTCATGTTGATAGCTCCTTTCCGATCCGCCGTCAGTCTTACCACGAGCACTTTGCTTGTCATTGAGGCAAACACGGTGCGTGTATAGTTCACGCCGTCAATCTTGAAATGTGTTTCCGCCATCGCACGGTCCAGTTGCAGATTGCGCTGATAGTCGGTAGCCTTACCGTTTCCGTCCATTTTCATCCGCAGATGTCCCATCGGCAGAAATCTCATACCGTGTGGTCCAACGATGAAGTCTTGGTTGATGAGCTTTGCAGCCTCCTCCTCTTTTCCGTTGAAAATGAGGTTGCGCACCTCCGCCAAGCGCCCCAGCGACCTTGTGCTGTTGTTTTGGTGAGGGCCGCCGCTCCAGAACGTCTCTTCGTTGAGTTGTATAGTCTCGTCGGTTGTACCTCCATAGACCATAGCGCCCAAGTGTGAATTGCCCACTGGCAATGCTTCAAGCCATTGTGTAGCCGGCCGATCGTACCATAGTTGCATAAGTTCACGGCGGTCGTCGCGTGCTGAAACAGCCACCGCCACGACCGCCATGATAATCAGTGATAATGTTTTCTTCATATTTTTTTAATTTGTAGTATTTCGCATTGTTTCCACCTCATCGCCTTCTGCGAGTGGTGATGGTGAGCGTCTTTCCGCCCTCTTTCACCTCTTGGTTGCCTATTGCTGCGCCCACTCGGATAGTCGCTGTACCGTTTTTCAGTTTTCTATCCGCCAGTATTGTCGCCGTATAGCGTATTCCGGCATTGGGCGAAATGTGCTCCACGTGGAGGTTTGGCGATATGTGGATGTGCTTATTGTTGCTCTCGTCGATGACGAGTGGTTGCACGTCATATACCGTTTCGTTGCTACAGTTCATGATTTCAAACTGTATGGTGCACTCATCTCCGGCACATACCACCTCATCCATTCCCGCATAGCTGATGCGTATTTTTCGTATGTCGAGTGTCGGCTCCGCTTTCGGTTGGTAGCTGTCCGTCTGCGGCATCTCCTTTGGTCCCTGTCCATCGAAGTCGATCACATCGTTGTTGCCTGTTGTATCCACGCTGTATGCGCTGTCGTCGTTAGGTTGCATGGGCTCACACCGTGGGTCGTAAACATCGGCATCGGCCTGTTGCTGCCGTCTGTTCTCCATTTCCTCCTTGTCGTCAGCCGCCTGTCCAACTGCAGCACCGATAGCAGCTCCGCCCGCCATGCCTATCACGGTTCCGATGTCGCTGCCTCTCGGTCCTCCGATAATGCCACCGATGGCAGAACCGAGGATCGTTCCAAACTGTGCTCCCACATAGGTTCCTACCGCAGCGTTATTAGAGCAACTGCTCATCATGATAGTTGCTACTATGATTGCGAAAACTGTCTTTTTCATACTGTTACGTGTTATGATCTATTGTTTTTCGCAGGCAAAGTTAACAAATTTCTGTCAGATAGCAAGAAAAAATCCCCATCATTGCATAGGGGAATCCCTAATTCTGTAGCAATGATGGGGTCAGCTGTTACCCTGATGTATTATTTCATGAGGTGCTTAGCAGCGAGCACCAAGAACATATAGTCAGACGATCCGCCTCCCAACACATATTCTGTTTGCTGCCAGAGGTATGGAAATTCCAGCAGTTCGGGGAAGTCTGGGCGTATGATGGCTGTGCCCGAAACCACGCCACCCGGCACGTACGACCAGTCAGCGCGTGTAGTTCCGTAGGCCACGGTAGCCGACTTTGCACCCACACCCGATGCAAACGATGCCGTGTTGGAGCCCGGATGACATCCCAATATAAAGTCGAGTGCACTGTAAACCGGCTGTGGTTCGAACAGTTCGGGATAGTATTTTGTGAGATAGTAGTATTTCACACCGAAACTCTGAATACCCCATCCAGCTCCCCAGATGCTTGGTTCGTAGGGCACACCGTATGGAGTTTTCGCTGCTTCGTTCTTCATTTGTTCCACACAGGCAGGTAGTGCTTTGCGGAATGTTGCAGCAAAGCGACGTTCCTGCTTGTCGCCTTGTCGTTCCCACTGTCGTGCGAGTCGTGCCAGAATCGGTGCGTTTCTACCGATGTTCTTGATCACTGCCGCCTGATTTCGCAGGATGTAGTTGCGATAAACAGCATCACCAGTGGTCAGATAGAGTTCCACGGCAGCGTGCAGTTTAGCCCCAGCCACTGGTTCTTCGCGTGCAAAGAGTGCGCGTGCCATTTCCAGACACTGTGCCGCCAAGGTATCGTTATGCAGTTTCAGCACTCGTGTGGCACCCGCCAGATGTGCAGCTGTGGTCAGGTCGCGCATTGGATTGTCCTCGGTATATACCCATCTGTCGTCGTCGTTGCCTTTGATACCATCGGTCATGGCGGCAGCATCGCCCAGCATGGCATATTGCCTGAGGTCGTGACTGATGATGCCACGGTAGGGGCGGCCCAGTGCGCGATATGCTGCACATACCGACAATGCGCCGTGTTCTATCTGTTGCAGGATGTCGTTCTTACCGTCAGCTTGGTGAATCTCCGTCAGATGCTGCTGTTGATCGATGGTCGTCACATCTATTTCAGGCTTAAACTGCTCGTATATCATCGCCAGATTGTAGGCTTCGCCAATCTGCGACTCGATGCGAAGGTCCAGGTCGCCAGCATCGTGCCATCCGCCCACAGCCAGTCCATCCACCTCTTCTTCCTCAGCAAAAGGAGACAGTCCCGGTTTCTGATCATAGCCATCTATACCGTTTTCGTTGCGTGCCATGCGTGCATCGTCCATGTGACATCTGTCGTGCCAAACGCGATATTTCTCGTTGACCCTCATGTGACACATCTGATTAGGCAGGAAATATTCTATCACCGGTTGCCATACACCACGGTCAAACACGGTATCGTCGATTCTAAATACCGACGACTGCACATTGCGATAGCGTATCTTGTAGAGTCCCGGAGTGACAATGTCAGAGAAATCGAGACGTGCATACTGGTAGCGCAGAAAATTTCCCCACTTGTTGAGTGGCATGGTGCGTACCACTTTCTCGCCTTCCGCGCCAATGTATATGAGTTCGGCAGCGCCCTCTGCACCGTCTCGGCTGTCCATTTCCACTACCGCCACCTTCTGTTGGTGAGTGAGATATCCCACCTGTGAGGTTTGTATCACGGGTTGGTAGCGCCATCCTTTCACCACAGTAGGTGTGATAATCCATTTGATAGCCCCTTTGGTTTTGCCCGCAGGAATCTCCGATCGTAACACAAACCAACCGTTGTTATGGTTCATGCGACCGTCGTAGAGCTTCAAATCTGCTGTCATGCTCTCTATCGTCACCTTATTGTAGTTGTCGTCAGGACGCGACACAAAGCGCCTGCCGACGCAGTATGGCTCGGCAATGATGTCGTCGGCAATGATAGGATTGTAGCCCTTATCGGTGCGCGTCAGGCGCTTGAAGTCAATGATCGATTTGCCTTTTTGGTGGAAATCGCCCGTGCGCAGATAGTTGGGTGTGGTTGTAGCGAGCGGAGAGTTCGGTTGCCGTGGGAAAATGCCCGATTGACTGTCCATCAGCCAAGGCTTTCCGAAGAGCGCCCCTGGATAGAATTCAAGGTTGAATCCCACTTTGCCCAACCATTCCTCTGGTATCGGACGATCTAAATCCACGGTTACTTCCACGTGGTTCCCCACAGCCTCAGTTGTTACCGTGTAGCGCAATTGCAGGTCGGGATATATCATCGGGTTGAAGCCCGTGAGGTGTCTTGACGAGTCTGGATAAACCAGTTCAGCCACGATGGTGTTGCCTTTCGCCTCGCGTCGCAGTTGTTTCGGCACCGGTTGCCATTGTCCTGGAGTAGCTTCCATACGTATATCGCCGTTTGTTGCCACTCTGTTTCCGTTCATCAGGATAGACACTCCGCCTTGATGTCCCTCTGGATAGAAGTCGTAGAATGCCATCACATCGACTCCTTCACACTGGAAGTATCCACCTTCAGTCAGTTTAAAATCTTGTGCTTGAATACCAATGGCATATGCTAATGCGACAATCGTCGGTACGAAACTTCCGACATTAGTTTTGAATAGATGCTTAAAATTCTTCATAGTGAGTAGGTTGTTCTATTGTGCTTGAAAGTAGTAGTATTGGACATGATCTGCGCTATTGCGCACCATCTTTAGTTATTTCGTTGCAAAGATACGCTTTTTCTATCAACTCCACAAGTATTTGAGGTTAAGTTACCATTCATTTGAAACATGATAAAAAAGGTTTGAAACAATAGTGCATGTCTCATGCTTTATTTCTTCACACTGTCCTTATGTCATTCATGTATGTTGTATGGTAGAGTGGTTGACGTTGCATACTTTGCCCTGCAATGCCATCTTTCTGTCTTGTCGATATTCTCTTTTTCAGCAAATCAAATTGATTTGCAGACCAAATCAAATTGATTTGCTAACCAAAATAAATTGATTTGCTGACCAAAGTAAATTGATTTGCTGAGTAAACTCATTGAAGTTGCAGCGTAAATTGATATTTGCAGCTCACAAATGCTTGATACATAAACAGCTTTCGGATTATGGCAAATCATCGTGAAAAGCATCCTTTTCACAGCGGCGCAATAGTACTTCGCTTGACGCACATCGTGATGTGGCGTAAAACCAAACATGCCCACCTTTGAAGAAAGGTGGGCATGAGTGTAGAGTATGCAGTGGAATTAAAATTCCAGAATCATCGTCTGACGTGGGCGGAGCTTCACATTCTTGTTGAGCGATACATGTCTGCCAGTGGTCACATCGGTGGCTTTGACCGTCTCGCCTATGATTTCAGCATAGCGCTTAACGTCGAGCTCGGCAGCTTCGCGCTTACCGTTGATCACGGTCATCACGCTCTTGCCCTTATACTGACGGGCTACGACATAGACACCCTTGTAGGTGATGAACTGAGTCTGACTGCCTTTGGTAATCACTTCGTTGCCCTTGCGCCAGTGGAGCAAGTTGCTAATCCAGCGGAACATATCGTTTTCCGCCTTTGTTCTACCTTCGGCAGTAAACGCGTTGTGCTTGTCTGAAGCCCATCCGCCAGGAAAATCCTGACGCACATAACCATCGGTAACAGTCTTCGTGCCGTTCATCATCACCTCGGTACCATAGTAAAGTTGCGGTATGCGATTGATGGTAAGCAGCAGCGCCAATGCCTGTTTCAGTGCAACGGAATCTTTTCCCTCGCCCAAGAAACGGTCGGTATCGTGGTTTTCCACAAAAGCCATCACGCTTTTTGGATTTGGATAGAGGTAGTCGTAACACAACACATTATAGATGCGGTTCATGCCGTTCCACCATTCGTCGGTATCTTCGTTCTTCGCCTGATTGATGCGATCGAAGAAAGCAAAGTCCATCACAGTAGGCAGATAACTGTTCTTCTCAGACAACTTGCTATCTTTCTGCCATGCAGCTGTATAGGCAGGCTCGGTAACCCATGTTTCACCCACGGTGTTGAAATTAGGATATTCCTCGCCAAGCACTTTCATCCAGTGTGCCATAGCATCACGGTCAGCATAAGGATAGGTATCCATACGTATGCCATCAATGCCTACGGTCTCTATCCACCACTCGCTGTTTTGGATGAGATAACGTATCACATGGGTGTTGCGCTGGTTGAGGTCGGGCATAGAAGGCACGAACCATCCATCCACAGTCTCGTGCAGATCCACCTTGCTGGCGTATGGGTCGATCACTGGCGTCAGTTTATAACTGGTCTGGAGATACTTGTCGTTCACCTTAGCCACACCATCTATGGTGCCTATGTTCTTCTGATGCTCCGCAGTTTGATTTTCTGGAGAAAGCCATTCCGATGTGTTGAACCAGTCTTTCGATGGCATGTCAGCCACCCAAGGATGGAAATATCCGCAGTGGTTGAATATCATGTCCATCACAATCTTCAGTCCTTTGCTGTGGGCTTCATCTGCCAAACGACGGTAGTCAGCGTTGGTGCCGAAGCGTGGATCTACGCGATAGTAGTCCGTAGTGGCATAGCCATGATAGCTACTGCTCTTTCCGTCGCTGGGACTGTCATTTTCCAAAACCGGTGTAAACCACAGTGCTGTGACACCCAGTTCGGTGAAATAGTCGAGGTGTTGACGGATGCCTTCCAAGTCACCACCGTGGCGCAGACTGGGTGCCTGACGGTCGATGGTCTTATCGCGCATGGTCTTGTAGGCATTGTTGTTGGGGTTTCCATTTGCAAAACGGTCGGGCATCAGCATGTACAGTACGTCGGCATTGGTGAATCCCATGCGGTGTTCGCCCGCCATTTCGCGGTTTTTCAACAGATATTTCACCTTCTTCTGCTGTTTGCCCACCTTGAAGTTGAGAGTCATCTCTCCTGCCTGTGCATCTTTCAGATTGAGATAAACCAGCAAGTAGTTGGGCGAGTCGAGTCGTATCAACGAGTCGATAGCCACACCGGGATAGTCGGTAGTGACGTTAGCCTCGCGGATATTGGGTCCATAGACTATCAGTTGCAGTGTTGCATCCTTCATGCCCACATACCAATCGGTGGGGTCTATGCGGTCTATCTTTACCGCAGCCGAAGCGGAAATCATGCTCATAAGCATCAAAAAGGATAAGAAAATTTGTTTTATTTCGATTGTCTCTTAGTTAAATTAGGTGTAGTTATTGACGGTAGAGAATCAGTGCCGACTGACCATCGACGGTAGTTTTACCACCGCTGACGGGCATGCCGATGCCTGCTTCACTAATCACTCCATTGCAGCAAGCCACGCGGTATTCACCTTCGGGAATATCGACAGTCTTGGTGTCGCGGTTGCCGTTGAGCACCACGATGATGTCTTTCCACGTGTCAATGCCTTCCAGATCTTTCAACTGGAATGCAATGAGACAGTCCGAGGCGGTTAGGAATTGCAGATGGCGCACCACCCTTTCAGCCTTAGCGAAGGCGGAAAGCAGGATGATTCTTACGCAGTTGTATTAGGTTGCGATAGTATTCAAACACCTGAGGATACTGCTTCAGGTTGTCCCAGTTGAACTCATTGATGCTGTCTGACGATGGCACCACGCTGACCATTGACACCTACGGCCTTGGCAAAAGTGCCGGGACACTCGCCGCGACCGATGTCGAAAGTGTAGAACTTGCCGTTGAGGTCGCCTTTCACTGTGGCTTCCCAGCGGTCGGTGCCTACGGCGCGCATCTTCACAGTCTTGATGGGCTTGCCACCCTGACCGTTCTGATAGATACGCACTTTGGGCATAGCAGGTGCGTTGAGGTGGAATACGGTCTGTGTCTTATCATAGACCATCTCGTTGAAACGTCCCTGTGCATGGACCACTGGTGTGATTAGTGTGACCATCAGTGCAGATAGAATATATTTTCCATTCATATTGATTGCTTCAATAGGGGATTATTTGGCCATCAGCGAAATAGCAAAACCACCGCCACGTGCCTCTTTGATCTTCAGCACATCGCCACGTTTCACAGTCTTGTGGATAATCTGATAGGCTTTGGGATTACGCTCATAGTCGGCATCCTTACTATCCTGATAGATGGCGCAATCGTACTTACGACCCTTATCGAGGAAGTCCAGACGTACTACGGCGGTGCGTGCTTCGGCATCGGTCTTACCGCCAACAAACCAGTTGTCGGTGCCTTTGGCCTTGCGGGCTACGGTAATATACTTGGCAGGCTCTGCCTCAAGATACTTAGAGTCGTCCCAGTCGCAAGCTACGTCGCGGATAAACTGGAAGGCATCATCATATTTCTCGTAGTGTTCGGGCAGGTCGGCAGCCATTTGCAATGGACTGTACATCACAAGATAGAGTGAGAGCTGACCGCAAAGGGTGGTGTGTACGAAACTTGTGTTACTGCTCCATTCAGAGAGTTTGGTTTCGAAAATACCGGGAGTGTAGTCCATCGGACCGCCTTGCAAACGGGTGAAGGGCAACATCACAGTATGGTAGGGCACACTACCGCCGAAGGCTTCATACTCGGTGCCGCGTGCACTTTCGTTGCCTACAAGGTTAGGCCATGTGCGGCAGATACCTGTAGGACGTGTGGCTTCATGGGCATTGACCATGATATGATGCTTGGCAGCAGTCTCTATCACACGCTGGTAGTGGTTGTTGGTGAGTTGGCTGTAGTGGTATTCGCCACGTGGGATGATGTCGCCCACATAACCGGTTTTCACTGCATCATAACCATATTTGTTCATCAACTCAAAGGCTTTCTCCATGTGGCGCTCGTAGTTGAGAGTGGAAGCTGAGGTCTCGTGGTGCATCATCAATTTCACGCCTTTCGAGTGAGCATACTCGTTGAGGGCCTTGATGTCGAAGTCGGGATATGGAGTGACAAAGTCAAAGACATCCAATTTCTGATGGCCGAACCAGTCCTCCCAGCCTTCGTTCCATCCTTCCACAAGTACTTCCTGAAGTCCGTTCTTGGCTGCAAAGTCGATATAGCGCTTCACTTCTTCGTTTGTAGCACCGTGTGTACCGTTGGGCTTGCACTTCTTATAGTCCGTTTGACCTAAGCGTACCGATGGAAAATCGTTGGTATAGCTCCATGTTTTAGTACCCACAATCATGTTCCACCATACTCCGCAGTATTTTGTGGGGTGAATCCATGAGGTGTCTTCTATCTTGCAAGGCTCGTTGAGGTTGAGCGTCAGCTTGCATGACAGCATGTCGCGGGCATCGTCGCTGACGAGGATGGTGCGCCACGGTGTGTTGAATGGAGTCTGGATGAATCCTTTGCGACCTACAGCATCAGGGGTGAGCCATGATTCAAAGACGAGGTTTTTATCGTCCAGATTCAGGTGCATCGTGGGATAATCAAGGCATGCTGCTTCGTGGATGTTGATATACAGACCGTCGGCAGTCTTCAGTTGGAGCGATGTCTGAACACCGGTGTCCGAAAATACTGTGGTCGATGAATTGTTCTTATAGCTTTCGCGATTCTTGGCAATGACCTCGCGAATGCCGGTAAGTGGAGTAATCTGGTATTCATACTCCTGTGTGTCGTAGTCGCCAGGAATCCAGTAAGCAGTGTGGTTGCCCGTCATGGCAAACTGAGTGTGCTCTTCTTCTATCACAAAATAGTTGAGCTGATTCTGTTGGGGAAACTCATAACGCAGTCCCATGCCGTAGTCATAGACACGGAAACGAATGGTCATGTCGCGATCAGATGTGGGCTGGTTGAGGCATACCGCCATTTCGTTGTAGTGGTTGCGGATAGTGGCTGTCTCTCCCCAAACGGGGCGCCATGTCTCGTCGAAAGTTGAGATTTGGGTGTCCTTCACTTTGAAACCTTCCATGAGGTCGGTTTCGTTCATACCTTTCGACGCATGTTTGTCGCAGGCAAGAGCCAGTCCAAGGTGTGAGGGATTAACCACTTTCTTGCCTTTATACGACATCTCATAGGTCGGTTGACCTTGTTCTGTCAGTGAGAAGGTCAGTGTGACATTGCCATTGGGTGATGTCACAGTCTGCGCAGCTACCATCATGGGCAGCAGCGCAAGTACAGTCATTATTGTTTTCAGCATGTGGATTGTTATTTTATGAATATTGTCTCTCGGTTGTGATGAGGAACTTTACGACCTGCCAGTCTGTCGGATAAGGGTGCTGATGGTGTCGGTCAGCTTGCTGTCGGCCATCAAATCCTCAATGTTGAGATGCATGCGGTAGCGCCAATAGTGTTTCGGATTGGCTGGAATATTGATGCGCTCGGCATCGGCATCGGGTAGGCGGAGACGTTCATCCATAGCCAACCAGTCCTGAATGCTTAGGATGCAGAGCATGGACGGGCATGCCAAATGACGTGCGATGATGTCTTCTGCCAACCATCCGGGGAGTGGATGGGGAGCAACGCCGTCGCGATAGAGCATCGTGTTGTAGTAGTCCTGAGTGCGGTTGTAATCTTCGTCCCACCACTGGCGAAGGGTCGGCATGTCGTGACTTGATATGGTGCAGACCGAACGGTAGGGATTGCTGCTGAGATGACCAAAGCGCACTGTGGGCGACTTGGGCATGCTTTGCAGTTCCAGACTGAGTATCTTCAACTCGTTCATCACCCAGGGCACGCAGTCGGGCACCATACCCAAATCTTCTGCGCATACCAACATGCGGGTGGCTTGTACCAACTTAGGCAGTTTCTTCATTGCCTCGCGATACCAGAACTGGTTATTGCGGCGATAGAAGTAGTCGTTGTAGAGTCGGTTGAAAGCCGCCTTATCGTTGTCGTAGAGCGATTCATAGATGAAGTCGAGCTGGGCGGAAATGCGTGGATGGAACATGTTGGGATTGCGGCGGTCGCGAACAAAGAGTACGTCGCTTACCAAGGCATATAGTCCATCGCGCAACCATAGGTCTTCCTGACAGGTTGTCTTTGCAAAGCGTGCTTCTATCTTGCGCTGTGTATCTACCTCAGCTTTCATGCGGTAACGCTCGCCATCGATGCGTTCGAGATAGGTTTGGCGAACCTCATCAGCACGCTCGTGGAAGATTCGGTCCAATACCCAGTCGGTAATGAAAGGTTCGGTGAAGCGTTGCTCTTGGAAGTTGAAACCATACTGTGCTATCTCTTCGCGGCTCATGGCCTGCGAAGGAGAGAACTGTCCGAGAAGTCCGTGAACGCTGTCGGTGGGGATTTCCCAAATGCGGAAGAATCCTAAGACGTGGTCGATACGGTAGGCATCGAAGAACTGTGACATGTTTTGGAAACGACGAACCCACCATTGGCAGTCGTCTTTCAGCATTTCATCCCAGTTGTAGGTAGGGAATCCCCAGTTTTGACCGTTCACCGAGAAGTCATCGGGTGGTGCACCGGCCTGTCCGTTGAGGTTGAAATATTTGGGTTCCATCCATACATCGCAACTGTAACGGTTGACACCGATGGGGATATCGCCCTTGAGAATGACACCTTTCTGCTTGGCATAGTCGTGCGCTGCTTTCATCTGTGATGACAAAACGAACTGCACGAAATAGTAGAAGGCTACCTCCTCGTAGGCTTTAGTACGAGAGTTTGATAAGTTTTGGCGGTCATCCTCATTCCATGTGTTGTGGTCTTTCCATTGAGTAAAATCGGCTGTACCATACTTATCTCTCAGATATGAATACTGAGCGTATGGTATGAGCCAATTCTGAGTCTCCTGGAAGAATGCCTTAAAATCGGCACTCTTCATCGTCTTTTTACCTTCTTGAAGATAGAGTTTCTGCAAATATGCTAATTTAAATCTGTTTACTGCTTCGTAATCAATCTGTGGCAAAGCGTTCAAACGCTGGCGCTCTGCCTCGGAAGACTTGCGATCTGCCTCATCTGCCAATGCGGGTAAAGCGCGAAGATCGGCATACTGAGGATGGATGGCAAAGATGCTGATGCAACTGTAGGGATAGGAGTCGGTCCAGGTGTGCGTAATGGTTGTGTCGTTGATGGGCAACAACTGCAATACGCGCTGACCAGTCTTGACTACCAAGTCTATCATCATCTTCAAATCGCCGAAATCACCAACACCCGCACTGCTCTTGCTTCTCAGCGAGAATACGGGTATCAATGTGCCTACCAGTTTGTGATTGTAAATCTCGAAAAATGCCTGATCGAGATGATATACCACTACTTGGCCCTTCGACATGGTGGGCAGACTGATGCTACGGTTGTAGCCACATTCCCATAGTTGGATGCTGCCTGAAGCGTCGGTGATGACGAACTTCAGTTCTACAGGACCGTTGTGCAAGGGTGCTGCATCAATGTCAATTGCCCATTCACCATAGTTATGGAGGGTCATGGGGAGTGACTTCTCAGGATTCCAACCGCCCAATGAGGGAGCAGAACCTATTACTGCCAATCGCTCGCCATTGCGCAACTGTGGCGCACGAACGGTGATCCGCACTGTTTGGGCGAAAGAGGTAGCCTTCATCTGTTGAGGCTCCTGGTGGTTGATGCAGTCTGTAAAGGCGCTACTGTATAGATATGAGTCATCGGGCATACTGTTCCATCGGTCGTAGATGGTATATTCAGTAGCCGTGGTGCTGGTCATGTCCAACAGGTGTCTTACCATCTGCCATTCGTAACGGTCGCCGTTGCTGCCGCCAGACACCTTATAATAATAGGTGAGGGTAGTGGCTTTGCTCTGTGCTAAATCGCAGTCCCAATCTGTGCCGTTGATGGTTGTCATGCGGTACGACTTCACCTCATGGCCTTCTATGATGTTCAGTGATACTTCTTCGCCGAAGTTTGTATTGTATTCAATATGGAAATGTAGAGTCATATTTATATGAGTTATTGGGTTTCTCGGTGCGAAAGTAAGAAAAAAAACGGTACCTTCTGGTTCTCCAATCAAACTATTTTTATCTTAAGACGTGCAAACGTTTGCATTACTTACGCTCCCTTTTTGTCTATCAAAGACACAAAAACGGCACCACGTCTTGTCGCTGAGACTACCAACTATCGGTTGTACGAGGATTCCCATCAATGGTGGGAGAATCCAGAATTAACTCAAATCGTGGGGGGCTGCTCCTAAAGTGGCAAAAATACGCGAGATATTTGCGCTTTGCAGGGCGTAGGCAATCTGTACGCCGAAGAATCCAAAACTCAAATTCCAGAGTTTCCAGAATGAAAGATCAGGTTTTTGTGTCATTGTTATTATTGTTTTTTTTGTTTAACGTATGAATGAATGTTTTGTGTCGTATGGTATCATGTTGCTTGCCGTATATTATAATATGCTATGTTAGCGTGTCGTACCTCTGATAACCAGTCGGGTACGAACTACACGCAGTTCTACTTCGTCCTTGGGAATACTGCCTTCCACTTGTCCTATTAGAATGTTGGCAGCCTCTTCGCCTACGGCAATACCGCGCTGCTCTACTGTTGTCAGCATTGGATCGCTGGCTTTGGCACGGTCACTATTGGTAAATCCGCAGATACTGATGTCAGTAGGAATGCGGAATCCCATGTGCTTGGCGGTATAGAGTATGCCGATAGCCGTGTCATCGTTGATGGCAAAGAATGCATCGGGTCTTTCGCCTTCTGGTAATGATAGAATTTCTGGTGTAATAGCCTCGGCTTGTGCGCGGTTGTCACATAGTTTAACGAAGCCTTCATGTTCTTTCAAACCATGTTTTGCCAAGGCATCGTGATAGCCGTTATAGCGGTTCTTCGACAGTTCGAGATTCATGGGAGAACCATAGAAAGCAATGCGTTTGCAGCCGGTATCTATCAGATGGGTCACGGCTGTATATGCTCCCATATAGTCATCTACCACAACTCGCGAACCATTCACACCTGTACAGATGCGGTCGTAAAATACCAAAGGTACGCCATTGTCCATCAGTTTGCGGAAATGGTCATATTGCTTGGTGTCCTTGGCTTGTGACACAATGATGCCACACACCTTATTTTTATAGAAGGAGTCGCAGATAGCCACTTCCTTATCATAGCGCTCGTTGCTTTGTGCCACCATCACACGATAGCCGCGTGCACGTGCTTCTTCCTCAATGCCCGAAAGTACTGACATGAAATAGTAATGCACAAACTCAGGAACAATTACTCCTATCACCTTCATGGGCTGTATCCTACTGTGACGCAGGGCTTCACCAATGACATTAGGATAGAAGTTGCGCTCCTTTGCGTAGGCTTGGATGCGTTTCTTTTGCGATGCGCTAATGCGTGGACTGTCCTTCAAGGCACGGCTCACGGTAGCTACGGAAACGCCCAATTCGCGGGCGATATCCTTCATTGTTATAGGTATTTTATCACTCATGGTTTTCAGTTGTTGGCACAAAAGTACTTATTATTTTTGAAAACAAAAGTGATTTTGACGTAAATCAATAAAATCAGATGCAAACGTTTGCATTAAAAAACATCGGATTTGACCTGAAATACTTTTGCCAAACATCTGAAACTCCTTGTCAAAACATGATCTGCAAATACCGATCAGTTTCATTTCTATGCGATATTTATTGCTTTTGATGGACAAACAGCACCACACAGATTCGCTTACGGCCATGTTGTGGTCGAAGTGTGGTCGAAATCCCATGATTTGAATATTCGACCACGCCGTAAGATACTAACAGATAGGATATTGCAAATATCTGTGGTCGTGTGGTCGAAATTTCTTAAAAACTAAATTAACTATGTGCGAGAGTATGGCTGCTTATTCGTCATGACTTCTCATCACTAAACCGATGGCAACTGGGTGTTCGATGTTCTTTTAGGTACTCACGTTCAAAAATACTCAAATAAATTTGGCATTTTCTTCACTTAATCGTACCTTTGGTCTTACAGACCTTAGGTACTCACGTTCAAAAATACTCAAATAAATTTGGCATTTTCTTCACTTAATCGTACCTTTGGTCTTACAGACCTTAGGTACTCACGTTCGAGAATCCAAAAGAAAAAACGAGTTTTCTTTTGTATTCTTCTCACTTAATCGTACCTTTGTAATCAAATAAACGTACTACAATGAGCACAGTACCACAGCAATGGAATCAGTTTTATCTGAAAGACGTATCGTTTGTCAACCTCATGACACGACGCATCTTCAATGTACTTATAGTTGCCAACCCCTATGACGCCTTTATGTTGGAGGACGATGGCAGAGTGGATGAGAAACTCTTCGACGAGTATATGGAACTCGGCATGCGCTATCCACCATCGTTCAGTCAGGTGTCAACCACCGAAGAGGCAGAGCAAGTGCTTAAAACTACCGATGTCGATCTGGTGATATGTATGCCAGGTAATGCCGACAACGATGCCTTTGCTGTGGCGCGTGACGTGAAACGCATGGCACCACAGATTCCCTGTGTGGTGCTGACACCATTCTCACACGGTATCACCAAACGTATAGAAAACGAGGATATGTCTATCTTCGACTATGTATTCTGCTGGTTGGGAAACACCAACCTCATACTCTCTATCATCAAACTGATAGAAGACCGGATGAATATCGAGCACGATATCAACGAGGCTGGCGTGCAGATGATACTCCTCGTAGAGGACAATATACGTTTCTACTCCTCTGTATTGCCCAACCTCTACAACTATATTCTGGCACAGAGTAAGCGATTCTCGACCGAAGCGCTCAATCCACATGCTGCAGCACAGCGCAAACGAGGACGCCCCAAAGTGGTGCTTGCCACCAACTACGAGGATGCGATGCGCATCTATGAGAAGTATCATGAAAATACCTTGGGCGTCATCAGCGATACCCGATTCCCCATGCATACCCCACACGGACAGTTGGCACAGGTGCAGGATGGCGATGCTGAGGCTGGACTGAAACTGTTGCGCGAGATACGCAAGCGCGATGAATATGTGCCACTCATTCTGCAAAGTAGCGAAAGCGAAAACCGCGCAAAGGCAGAAGCCGAGGGCTTTGACTTCATCGACAAGAACAGTAAGAAGATGAATGTTGACCTGCGACAGGTGATAGAAGAACACATGGGATTCGGCGACTTCATCTTCCGCGATCCGCAAACCCATGAAGAGGTGTGTCGTGTGCGATCGCTGAAGGAACTGCAAGACAATATCTTCAAGATTCCCAACGACTCGATGCTCTACCATATATCGCGCAACCACATGAGCCGCTGGCTCTGTGCAAGAGCCATCTTCCCCGTATCGGCATTCCTCAAACATGTCACCTGGCACAAGCTACAGGATGTCGATGCCCACAGACAGATTATCTTCGATGCCATCGTGCAGTATCGACACATGAAGAATATCGGCGTGGTGGCAGTATTCGACCGTCTGAAATTTGATACCTACAGCCACTTTGCACGCATTGGAGAAGGTTCGCTCGGAGGAAAAGGCCGTGGCCTGGCATTCCTTGACAACATCATCAAGCGCCATCCCGAACTCAATCAGTATCCTAATGCGCGAGTCATGATACCGAAGACCGTTGTGCTCTGCACCGACTACTTCGACCAGTTTATGGATAAGAACAATCTCTGGGGCATAGCCCTCAGCGATGCCAGCGATGACGAGATACTCCATCACTTCCTCAAAGCACAGTTGCCCGATGCACTCATTGCCGACTTCTTCACTTTCTTCGATGCGATCAAGTCGCCAATCGCTGTGCGCTCGTCATCGCTGCTGGAGGACTCCCATTATCAGCCCTTTGCCGGTATCTACAGCACCTATATGATTCCTTATCTCGACGATAAGTATGAGATGCTCCGTATGTTGGCATGTGCTATCAAAGGCGTGTATGCATCGGTCTATTATAAAGATTCGAAAGCCTATATGACGGCTACTTCCAATGTGATCGACCAAGAGAAAATGGCTGTCATACTACAGGAAGTGGTGGGCAAGACCTATGGCGATAAATACTATCCGACCTTTAGCGGTGTGCTCCGATCACTCAACTATTACCCGATAGGCGATGAGACTGCCGAGGAAGGTATTGCTTCGCTCGCCCTTGGGCTCGGTAAATATATTGTTGATGGAGGGCAGACGCTGCGCGTTTCGCCCTATCATCCCAATCAGGTGTTGCAAACCTCAGAGATGGAAACGGCACTCCGTGAGACCCAGACACGCTTCTATGCACTCGATATGAGTAGGGTGGGCGATGATTTCCAAGTGGATGATGGCTTCAATATCAAGAATCTGAGAGTGAAAGAAGCCGATAAGGATGGGGCGCTCACCGGTATTGCTTCCACCTTTGATCCCTACGATCAAGTGATTCGCGACGGCATCTACGAAGGTGGACGAAAGATTATTTCCTTCTGTGGCGTACTCCAACACGGGGTGTTCCCACTGCCAGAAATATTGCAGATGTCGGAGCGCTTCGGTGCCGACGAAATGCGCCGCCCGGTGGAAATAGAGTTTGCTTGCAATCTGGAGAATGGCGAACAAGGCAAGATGAACGGCAATTTCTATCTGTTGCAGATACGACCTATTGTCGATTCCAAGCAGGTGCTCGATGCCGACCTCGATGTCATCAGCGATGAGAAATGCTTGTTGCGATCTGCCAACTCGTTAGGACACGGCATTTCGGAAGATGTCACCGATGTGGTATATGTCAAGACCAACGATGATTTTACGGCTTCAGAAAATCCGTATATCGCCGACGAGATAGAACAAATCAACAGACGATTCCTCAACGAGGGACGCAACTACGTACTGGTAGGACCGGGACGATGGGGATCAAGCGACTATTGGTTGGGCATTCCCGTCAAGTGGCCACACATCTCTGCAGCACGCGTTATCGTGGAAGAGGGACTCAAAAACTATCATGTCGATCCCTCGCAAGGCACTCACTTCTTTCAGAATCTCACCTCCTTTGGCGTGGGTTACTTCACCATCAATACCTATACGGGTGATGGCCTATTTCAGAAAGAGGTGCTCGACAGTATGCCTGCTGTGGAAGAGACACCACATGTGCGCCATGTGCGCTTCGACAAGCCGTTGAAGATCATGATGGATGGCAAGAAGCAGAAGGGTGTTGTACTTCTGCCCGATGCCGAACAGTAAACGGAAATAGGCTGTGGGAAGGGGTGACCGACTTTACTGTCCGCCCAAACGCGAGAAGTATTCTATCACCTCTTCCCATGTCTTGAAGGTGTCGCTGCCGTATTCCAATAGCGTGGCCATGGTGTCGGGAGTTTTCTCGCGAGCTATCAGATAGTCGCCATAGAGCAGATGGCGCTGGTTGGTAAATACGGTGTGACCCCAGGCAGGAACACCCACATACTGCGTCAGCCAGTCGGTAGTGACGGCATACTCGGCAGCATCGCTACTGGGCGATGGTGCTACGAAATACACCTGATAGTGCTCAATGAGCATGCGGATAGCTTTTGCCATCGAACTCGTTGGTTTGTTGTAACTGTCGGCAAGAGTCTCAGTACCTATATATATAATAGGTCGTTCGCGTTGCTCCTGGCTGTCGTCAATCCAACGGATGACCGGCAGCACGGAGTGCATAAACGATTTGTCGTTCATGCGGTGCTCACCATGGAAATGCAATGCCTGGCGATAGTGATCATGGAAGTCGGCATAACCATCTACGGTTGTGTCTTCATCGCCAAACAGTCCATAGACCAGCGATTGCTCATCGTCGGTCACTCCCTCAAAACAGTGTTCACAGAAGTCTTTATACTCTTTAGCCAATGCCTTGGTCACGATAAACTCCTGCACTCCGTCCTGTCGGGGGTTCTGAAAAGTCTGTGCCCCGATCATGCCATGACTCTTCATCGTGTCGCCCATCTGTAGGGCAGGGTTTACACAGATGCGAGCATAGCCATAGAGGCGCTCGGCATACATGCCACCCATCGATGTGCCGATAATCAGATGAGGCTGCTCCTTCTGGCAGATGTCCTGTAGCAAGGCGATGGCTTCATCGGGATGCAAAGGCAGATCGGGTGCAATCACATGGGCGTTGGGCATCACTTCGCGAAGGCGTGCCACAGTGCCCGACTGTCCGCTTGAAGCAAAGCCATGAACATAGAGTACGGTCTTTCCCGACATCAGTTCGGGATATTGTTGTATGTAAGGATTTTCCATTGAAGTGAAATTTTTTGCAAAGTTACTGATTATTTGCGAAATATTTCGTAACTTTGAACCCAAATATGACTAATAAATCGTAACATGAGAAAAGTATTTCTACTATTGATGACATGGGTGGCTGCTATGACCGTTTCTGCTCAGCCCCTGCGCAACCCTATCATTCCAGGTTATCATCCCGACCCAAGTATCTGTCGTGTCAATAGCGACTTCTATCTCGTCAACTCTTCATTTCAATATTTTCCAGGTGTACCCATCTTCCATTCCACTGATTTGGTCAATTGGAAGCAGATTGGCAATGTGCTCGACCGTTCCTCACAACTGAATCTGAAGGGTGCGTCGTCATGGTTGGGCATCTATGCACCTACCATTCGCTACCATGAAGGTGTGTATTATATGATCACCACCAATGTGGGTAATGGCGGCAACTTCATGGTAACAGCCAAAGATCCAAAGGGGCCATGGAGCGAACCGATATGGCTTGAGCAGCAAGGCATCGATCCATCGCTGTGGTTTGAAGATGGCAAATGCTATATGATGTCTAATCCCGACAATACCATCATGCTCTGTGAGATAGACCCTGCAACGGGCAAACAACTCACCGAGAGCCGCCCACTGTGGCAAGGCACTGGTGGACGCTATCCCGAAGGACCGCACATCTATAAGAAAGATGGCTATTACTACCTGCTCATCTCTGAGGGTGGCACCGAATTGGCGCACCGTCTGACCATAGCACGCAGCAAAGATATCTATGGTCCCTACGAGTCGAATCCCGCCAATCCGATTCTCACCAACTGCAACATGAAGGGACAGACGATGCAAATACAAGGCACCGGACATGGCGATTTCGTTCAGGCTGCCGACGGAAGTTGGTGGATTACCTTCTTGGCATACCGCAATTTCGGCGGTTCATACCATCATCTGGGCAGGGAAACCTATCTTGCACCCGTTGAATGGAAGGAGGGTGAATGGCCTGTGGTCAATGGTGGTAACGCTATCGATACACTCATGCAGGTGCCGGCGCTCTTTGGCACACTTGCCGACAGCGTGAAGAGTCAGCATGACATCAATCCCAAAGACCCACAATGGGTGTATATCCAGAATCCCATCGCCGACAACTATCGCTTTGCCAAAGGTGGTGTCACACTGAAAGCGTCAGCCAGTACGCTGACGGAGAACAGTCAGCCGACATTCATCGGACGCCGACAGGAAAGCAACACCATGGTTATGGAGACCGAGATTGATGTGGCTTCGCTGGATAAAGGATGTGAGGCTGGCATCACGGTCTATCAGATCCATGACGGACACTTCGACCTTGCACTCGTCAAAGACGACAAGGGTGGGGTGGAAGTACAAGCTGCCTATACCATCAAGACACTCCATCAGGCGCAGAAGGCAATGCTGGCAAAAGCCAAGAAGGTGCGTTTGCGTATCACTGCCGTTGCCGACCACTATGTGTTTGAATATGCTGCCGACGGTGCACCGTTCACAACGATGTCCCGTCAGGCCTGTTCGTTGGTCAGCACCGAAGTGGTGGGTGGCTTCACCGGAGTTGTCGTTGGCATGTATGCCCAAGGCAAAGGCGCTGCCCGTTTCAATTATTTCGACTATATAGAAAACTAATCATCAACAAATATATTCACTAAACACGTAACACGATGAAGAAGTACTTAGCAGAAATGGTAGGCACATTCGTGCTGACCTTCTTAGGCTGCGGTGCAGCAGTTAGTTTGAATTGTGGTGTCGATACGGCATCAGTAGTGGGAACGGCTATGGCTTTCGGTATCTCGGTCATTGCCATGGCATATACCATCGGCGGCATTTCCGGTTGCCACATCAATCCTGCTATTACGCTGGGTGTATTCCTCAGTGGACGCATGAATGGCAAGGATGCCGGCATGTATATGGTGTTTCAGACCATTGGAGCCATCATAGCTGCTGCAGTACTATCGCTTCTGGTATGGACCGACCCCAGTTTGGTGGAAGGTACGGCAACTGGCGCAAACGCATGTGCTTCCAATAATGTGTTCAACGGATTGTTGGCAGAGGTGTTGCTCACCTTCCTTTTCGTCCTCGTGGTGTTGGGTGCTACCAGCAAGACCAATGGTGCTACCAACAATTTTGCAGGTCTTGCCATCGGTTTGTCGCTCATCCTCATCCATCTCGTAGGTATTCACTATACCGGAACATCGGTGAATCCCGCTCGTTCCATCGGTCCTGCCCTCTTCCAAGGCGGTCAGGCATTGAGCCAACTCTGGGTTTTCATCGTCGGTCCGTTTGCCGGTGGCGCATTGGCAGCAGGGGTGTGGAAGATGATTGCACCCGATGGAAAATAAGTATATCGGCTCTGTAGCAACAGAAACAGTTTGATGCGGTCGTTCTGACTGTCATCCATCAATATGGCGTGACTCCTGTAGAGGGAGTCACGCCATTGCTATGTTAAGCAATGTCAATGGCGCACAGTCATCATGGGGTGCTGTGTAAACAGAGTGAAAAGAAGTATAACAATACTTGCAAAACGATGGTGTTGGGCAGAATCTTTGTATTTTTGCCGATGAAATGGAAGCACAAACATATCATACAGGCATTGCCCTGACACTGCTCACACTACTGTTGGCAGTGGTGGAAAGTCATGCAGAAGAGGCTGACAGCTGTAGCCATCAGCGCCAACTGGTAGTGGTCGATATGGAAACGGGTGTTCCGCTGCGCAATGTGGAGGTATCTACCGACGACGGACAGCACATGCGCACACCGTGGAATGGTGTGTTCTGTCTGCGCAATGGTTATAAAAGAGTTGATCTGGCTTGCCCCAACTATCAGAGTCGCTATCTATTTCCCGACGAGGTGAAAGGCGACACCATCGGACTGTTGCCCAATCTTAATGCCCTGCGCGAAGTGATAGTCTATGGGCATCGGCGCGACAAAACGGCAGCCATCAATGCCCATCTCAACAAGGTGGATGCTCAGTTGATGCAGAAAATACCTGTCGGTTTCAATCCTTTGGCATTGGTGGGATGGGCCATCGGCAAGATAGTTGGTCCGAAGGGACCTTCCAAAGCTGAGCGCCAACGGCAAAAGCAGCAGGCTCTGCTCGATAATTATTAACCCACCTTCGGGTGTCTAAAGCGTAAAGAGCAGGTGGCGGATGGATATGAAGAATGGCAAAAAATGGAATGTGGATTTTGCAAAATGGCAATTGACCGACTGATATATATTAATATTGTGTAAAGATGAGCTACAAACGGATAACTTTTTGTTACCACATCTGACACTTTCAAATATTTTTTTCTACCTTTGCATCAGAATTTAACAAACATATATAAAAATATAAAAGAATATGGTAAATTACAAAGACCTCGGCCTCGTAAACACTCGTGAGATGTTTAAGCGTGCCGTTGCTGGCGGTTATGCTATCCCAGCATTCAATTTCAACACTATGGAGCAGATGCAGGCTATCGTACAGGCTGCTGTTGAAACAAAGTCTCCAGTTATCATGCAGGTTTCTAAAGGTGCACGTAACTATGCTAACGGAACTATCCTCCGCAACTTGGCTAAGGGTGCTGTAGAGTATGCAAAGGAACTCGGTTGCGAGCATCCTGAGATTGTGCTCCACCTCGACCACGGAGATACTTTCGAGCTCTGCAAGGATTGTATCGACAATGGCTTCTCTTCTGTAATGATCGACGGTTCATCACTGCCTTACGAGGAGAATATCGCACTGACCAGAAAGGTTGTTGACTACGCTCATCAGTTTGATGTAACTGTTGAGGCTGAGCTCGGCGTACTTGCTGGTGTTGAGGATGATGTAGTTGCTGCTGAGTCACACTATACCAAGCCTGAGGAAGTTATCGACTTCGCTACACGTACTGGTTGCGATTCACTCGCTATCTCTATCGGTACTTCACACGGTGCTCACAAGTTTACTCCAGAGCAGTGCACGCTCGTGAACGGTGTGCTCGTTCCACCGCCACTCGCATTCGACGTACTCGCTGAGATCGAGAAGAAACTCCCCGGATTCCCCATCGTTCTCCACGGTTCTTCATCAGTTCCTATGGAAGAGGTTAACACTATCAACAAGTACGGTGGTCACCTTGAGGCTGCTATCGGTATTCCTGAGGATCAGCTCCGTCAGGCTGCTAAGTCTGCTGTTTGCAAGATCAACATCGACTCAGACTCTCGTCTTGCCATGACTGCTGCTATCCGCAAGCACTTAGCTGAGCATCCTGGAGATTTCGATCCACGTCAGTATCTGAAGCCTGCTCGTGAGAACATGAAGAAGATGTACATCCACAAGATTGTGAATGTGCTCGGTTCTGATGGCAAACTGGCTCAGTGCTAAGTCTATTCATCGCGTAAGCGATAGATAAAAATACTATAAATCACTCTGTTGTCCGATGGACGGCAGAGTGATTTTGTTGTTTTGTTAATAATTGTTCCTTTGCTGTTAACGATTGTTCTTTATAGCATCAGTCCTCTATGTTGTCGTTAAATTACAATAATACGCTGAGTTAAAAGATGATAAACCAATAGATACTGATATAAATAGATGTAATTTTGCGCTATCGATGACATGTTGCATCGGTATATTTTTTTAATAACAAATATATTAGCATTATGAAAAAGATTGGTATTATGATGTTGCTTTGCATGCTGGCGATAGGTGTGCAGGCACAGGAAGAGCGTTGTCCACTGCATTATGAAGGTTCGTTCTCTATGGGAGCATCTTCCAAAGATTTGTCTTTTATGGGTGCAAACATTGATTTGGGCTATTCCCCCATCAACAGGTTGTCTATCCATGCACTGGCACACTCCGATTTCTTTATCCCCAAACTTGGTGCAACCAAAGACTATAACAATGCCGTTAACTTAGGAGGCGGTATCGGTTATCAGTTGCTCAACAACAAGAATTGGCGTATGGGAACGCTCGAACTCCGAGGAACACTGACTACATCGTTGGGAAGTTCTACGTATAAGAATACTTCGTATGGTGTGGGACTGTATTTCTATAAACATTCCAATGCACAGCGCTTCCAACCAGTTGTTGGTATAGGCTTTAATGCCAGAAACTTCCATGGTAATGTGCCAAACTTCTATGGCCCTTACGTATCGTTGGGCATTCGCTTCTGATGCTGTGATATTTGCGCTCTGTAATGCGCATTAGACCATGATAGGAGGTGGCTGTCGTCAGACAACGCCTCCTCTTTTATTTCTTCTTATCTTAGGTACTGAGGCTCGGAAAAACTCAAATAGATTTGGTTTTTCACTCACTTAATCGTACCTTTGGTCCTATGGACCTTAGGTACTCACGTTCGGAAATGAAAATAAAAGCGAGCATTTATTTTGCATTTCACTCACTTAATCGTACCTTTGACGTATTGCATCTTAGGTACTCACGCTCGGAAATGAAAATAAAAGCGAGCATTTATTTTGCATTTCACTCACTTAATTGTACCTTTGCAAACATGAAATCATTAAGAGAACTATACCGAATAGGTAAGGGTCCATCGAGTAGTCATACGATGGGACCACAGAAGGCTGCGCAAATCTTTGCCAGTCATCATGGCGATGCCCATTCTTTCGAGGTGACACTCTATGGCAGTCTGGCTGCTACGGGACGTGGCCACATGACCGATGTGGCTATCAAAGAAGTGCTTGAACCCATCGCTCCGTTGCAGTTGGAATGGCAACCGCAGGTGTTTCTGCCGTTCCATCCTAATGGAATGAAGTTTGTGGCACGCGACGCGAACAATAATATAATAGATGAGTGGATCTGTTATAGCGTGGGAGGCGGTGCTCTTTCAGAAGGCGAACACCCACGCTGGTTTGCTGATCAAAGTGAAGTATATGAGCTGAATACCATGGCTGAGATTCAACAGTGGTGCGAGAAAAGTGGTCGCAACTATTGGGAATATGTCGGCGAATGTGAGGATGAAGGCATCTGGGACTATCTTGCTGAAGTTTGGAAAGCCATGCAGGAGAGTGTGGAGCGCGGTATCGACCACGAAGGCGTATTGCCCGGTCCGTTGCATCTGCCTCGCAAAGGTCCAACCTACTATGTGAAAGCCAGCGGTTATAAACAGTCGTTGCAAACCCGTGCCTTGGTTTATGCCTATGCACTGTCGGTCAGTGAGGAGAATGCTTCAGGTGGTACCATCGTTACTGCCCCCACTTGCGGATCATGTGGCGTATTGCCTGCCGTGCTCTATCACTTGTCTCGCGGTCATAAGTTTAGCGATATTCGTATTCTCCATGCTTTGGCTACTGCCGGTATCTTTGGCAATGTGGTGAAACGCAATGCTTCTATCTCTGGTGCCGATGTAGGTTGTCAGGGCGAAGTAGGTGTGGCTTGTGCCATGGCATCTGCCGCAGCTTGTCAATTGTTTGGTGGTAGTCCGTCGCAGGTGGAGTATGCAGCCGAGATGGGATTGGAGCATCACCTTGGAATGACATGCGATCCGGTGTGCGGTCTGGTGCAGATTCCATGTATTGAACGCAATGCTTTCGCAGCTACCCGTGCTCTCGATGCCAACCTTTACGCTGCTTTGTCAGACGGTAGCCACCGTGTTTCGTTCGATCGTGTAGTGAAGGTGATGAAGCAGACCGGTCACGACCTGCCGTCGCTCTATAAGGAGACGAGTGAAGGCGGCCTTGCCCGTGCCTATCAGCAGCATCTCGACAAGAAGAAACAACAGTAATAATACGATAAACAGTCTATCAACAAAAGCGTCCCCGATACTTCACAAGGTATCGAGGACGCTTTCGCTATTCTCGTGATTTATTTTGTAGGCATGTCGGCATGTATTGTCTCCACTGAACCCGTAACGGGGTTAAGGGTCATGTGGGTGACATAGCGTTTGAAGAGTGAGCCGCTGCGCAGTTCTACAAAACCAAACTGTGCGGCATAGAGGTTGAACGATGCCAACTGATGGTCTTCGCGCAACAGGGTAAACTTGATTCTTCCGGGTACGTTGACAAAGAATCCACCGTCCTTTTTATTCTCAGGAATATCATATTTCTGTAGCGTGGTATGGTGCTCATCTTCAATGTTCATGTAGTAGGGGATGCCCGACAGATCGTCTTTATCTACCAGACCGATCTTCTTGTTGAGGCGGAAAACAACTTCGCGCTTCACTTCTTTCTCCGGACAAATCGTGATAACCTGCTCTACAGTATCGCGTGTAGTGGTGCCAAGAAACATCGACATGAGTGCTTCGCGCTCTTTGTCGAGCTGGTCAATCATCAGTTGCAACTGATCTTTATCGGTCGGCACGTCTTCCGCCTCACCGCTGATGAGCATTTGACGATGGTTTTGTATCTCAAGAATCTGCTGCACGGTCAGTTCAGCCATCTTTGCCACACTACCTGCCGACAATACTTCGGCACTGAGATACTGTTTGGAATCGACAGGCGCCTTGCGTGGCGCAGGTTTGAAAGGCTCTTTCACTTTCACTTTAGCCGGTTCGGCATTGACCGCCTGAAGCACACCGTCGTCGCTCAACTTCACTTCTGCAGTAGCACTCTTACCTTTCAGCATGACGGTATAACACTTTGATGTGTCGCGAACACCAACAGGTGTGAGTCCGTAACTGACGATGCTGTGGGTCACTTCCTCTTCCTGTGCAATGCCAGAGAGACGTAGAAATTTCTCCGCATACTTACAAAATTCGCCCGGCTTGTAGGTCTTTTTCTCAACCAGCAGATTGAGTTGAAACACCGTTTTGGGTAGGAAATATACCACACCCTCTGGAGTCCTTCCGGGTTTCAAAGGTGTTGATACCGCCTGTGCCATGGTGATGATGCTCACGAAGAGCAAGGGCAGTGTGAGTATGTACTTCTTCATATTAGTCAATAGTTGTTATGTTTTTATTCTTTTAATCTTTTGAATGCTCGAGGCAGATAGTCGATGATATCGCTTGCCGTGAGGCTCTCTTCTCCCAAGTCGCGTGCAGCGAGGTCGCCAGCCAGTCCGTGGAGATACACACCCACAATACAAGCATGTTGAGGCTCATAGCCACGTGCCAATAGTGCGGTAATGATTCCGGTGAGCACATCGCCACTTCCAGCAGTTGCCATCCCCGCATTACCTGTCGAATTGAAACGTATATGTCCGTCGGGCATGCAGATGGCGGTATATCTTCCCTTTACGATGACATAGCCATGCAGTCGTTCTGCCAGTTGGTGAGCTTTGGTTAGTCGTTCAAAGCTATCCATCGATGCACCTTCCAGTCGGTCCAGTTCCTTGGCGTGTGGGGTGAGTATGATGCCTTTGGGCAGCTGTTGCTTCCATGCGCGATGACTTGCCAGGATATTGATGGCATCTGCGTCAGCCACAATGGGGCAGGTGGCGCGTCGCAACTGTGCGATGAATGGTATGGCAGTAGCTTCGTTTTGTCCTATACCAGGTCCAATGCCCAGTGCTTGGAAGTTTTCTGTATCTACCGCTTCAGTGATGATAGTTTCTTCATGGTCGAGCTGCAACACCGCTTCGGGCACTGCCACTTGCATGATCTGACAGTTCTTGCGTGGAGTATGAACCGTCACTTTTCCAGCGCCAGCACGCAGACATGCCTTGGTAGCGAGTATGGCAGTACCTGCCATGCCGTAACTTCCAGCCATAATCAGTGCGTGTCCCATCTGTCCCTTGTGGGCGAAAGGATTGCGATCTTTCAACAATGGCCTGACATCAGACTCTTCGATGACGGTGTAGTTGGCATCTATTTTACTGATACCCTCCTGACTCAGTCGAATGTCGAGTGTTCGCAATCGGCCGATAAACTGTTGGTTTTCAGGGAAGAGAAACGAGAGTTTGGGTTGTTGCAGCGTCAGTGTGACCGATGCCCTGATGATGTTAGAGCTGACATTGTAGGTATTGTCTTCACTCATCAAGCCAGAAGGCATGTCGATAGCCACGACCTCAGCCGGCGAAGCATTGATGTATTTCACCAGTGAGGCAAATCCACCCGCCAGCGGTTTGTTGAGTCCCGACCCGAAAAGTCCGTCGATGACAAGCATTCCCTTCTCCAGTTGTGGCGGGTCAAACTCTTGTGTTACCTCTACAAATTTCTTGATGTGCTTACATTCCTGCACTCTCCGTTTGTTGATCAGACAGTCGGGCGATAGTCTGCCTCTGATGTTGAAGAGGAAAACAGCCACTTGATAACCTTGCTCGCCGAGGAGTCGTGCCACGGCAAGCGCATCACCGCCGTTGTTGCCAGGGCCGGCAAAAACGACAACTTTCACTGAGCTGTCCCATGTATTGGCAATGGTTCTTGCCAATGTGGAAGCTGCTCTTTCCATCAGATCGATACTCTGAATGGGCTCATGCTCAATGGTATATCGGTCAAGCTCACGAATCTGAGCGCTTGTAAATATCTTCATTTCACTGCAAAATTAGCAAAAATATAGTAATATATAGTCATACTTTGCTGAAAATTTAGTAATTTTGCAAGAAATTTTATATTCCTTATATATGGGAGTCGTAAAGATCAAGGACAAAACATTCGAGACATCGATATCAGAATCGCAAATCAAACAACGCCTCAAGGAGCTCGGAAGCCAGATCAGTGCCGACCTGAAGGATGACAATCCGCTGTTTATGGCGGTGCTCAACGGATCGTTTATATTTGCCGCCGACCTATTGCGCGAGGTGACGATTCCCTGTGAAGTGACATTTGTCAAGGTGGCAAGCTATGAAGGTACAGCCTCTACTGGTAAGGTGAAGCAGTTGATCGGTGTGAACCAAGACCTCACCGGACGCACAGTGGTTATTGTGGAAGACATCATCGAGAGCGGTCTGACCATGCGCAGCATCCTCAACGAACTGCACAACCGCCATGCCGAGCGTGTGTTGATATGTACGCTGACGATGAAACCCGACCGCTTGCAGGAGCAGCTCGATATTAACTATGTGGCATTCACCATCCCCAACGACTTCATTGTGGGCTATGGTTTGGATTATGACCAGCAAGGTCGTCAGTTGAAGGAAATTTACAAAGTAAAGACAGATAACGAGTAAGGATAAACTTTTTAATTTTATTTGGAAAAGAAATGAAGAATATTGTAATCTTCGGAGCTCCTGGCTCCGGTAAAGGAACACAGAGCGATTTGCTCATCGAGAAGTATGGCTTGGGTCATATCTCTACTGGCGATGTGCTTCGCAACGAGATTAAAAACGGAACAGAGTTGGGCAAGACCGCTCAAAGCTATATTGAAAAGGGTGCGTTGATTCCCGACGATCTGATGATTAGCATCCTTGCCAATGTGTATGACTCATTTGGCAAAAATCACGCCGGAGTAATCTTCGACGGTTTCCCCCGCACCATTCCACAAGCTGAAGCACTGAAGAAAATGCTCGATGAGCGTGGACACAAGGTAGCAGCCATGATTGAACTCGACGTGCCCGAAGAGGAGTTGATGACTCGACTCATCAAGCGCGGAAAGGAAAGTGGTCGTGCCGACGACAACGAGGAGACTATCAAGAAGCGCCTCGTAGTATATCATTCACAGACCATGCCCCTCGTAGAGTGGTATAAGAAGGAAGGCCTTCACCACCACATCGACGGACTTGGCACTCTGGATCGCATCTTCGGCGACATCCAGAAAGTAATCGATAATCTTTAATACGACTGATATGCCGGAAAGCAATTTCGTTGACTATGTGAAAATCTGTTGCCGTTCGGGTAAAGGCGGACGTGGGTCTATGCACCTGCGCCATGTGAAATACAACCCTAACGGCGGCCCCGACGGGGGCGACGGAGGCAAGGGCGGAAGCATCATTCTGCGTGGCAACCACAACTATTGGACGTTGTTACACCTGAGATACGAGCGCCATATCTTCGCCGAACACGGCGGTAATGGCGGTCGCGACAAGTGTCACGGCACCGACGGCAAGGATATCTACATCGACGTGCCCTGTGGCACGGTGGTCTATAATGCTGAAACCGGCAAATATGTCTGCGATGTAACCTACGACGGACAAGAGGTGATGCTCCTTAAAGGCGGTCGCGGCGGATTGGGTAACTATCAGTTCCGATCAGCCACCAACCAGGCTCCGCGCTATGCGCAGCCCGGTGAACCGATGCAGGAAATGACTGTGATCCTCGAACTGAAATTGTTGGCAGATGTCGGCCTTGTCGGTTTTCCCAATGCCGGCAAATCCACACTGGTCTCAGCCTTGTCGAACGCCCGTCCGAAGATAGCCAATTATCCCTTCACCACGATGGAGCCCAGCCTCGGTATCGTGGGCTATCGCGACCACAAATCGTTTGTGATGGCAGATATTCCCGGTATCATTGAGGGAGCCAGCGAAGGCAAAGGACTCGGTTTGCGATTCCTCCGCCACATTGAGCGCAACTCACTATTGCTCTTTATGGTGCCTGGCGATACCGACGATATCAAGCGCGAATACGAGATACTGCTCAATGAATTGCGGCAGTTTAATCCCGATTTGATCGATAAGCACCGTGTGCTGGCGGTCACCAAGTGTGATTTGCTCGACGAGGAACTGATCGACATGTTGCGCGAGACTCTGCCCGACGATCTCCCCGTGGTATTCATATCGGCTGTTGCCAACCAAGGTCTTGACGAGCTCAAAGATGTGCTTTGGGCAGAACTCAACGACGAAAGCAATAAGTTGGCTACTGCCATCGGTGAAGAGAATATCGTACACCGCGACAAGGATATGTCGATGTTTGCACAGGAAATGGCGGATGAGGGCGAAGATGAAGATATCATCTACCTCGACGACGACGACCTTGAGGATGTTGACGACCTTGAAGATTTTGAATACGAAGATGAAGAATAATCTGCCCCAGTGGCACGATTACGATATGGGAAACGGCGTGATTGCCTTCAGCACCACCAGAAAAGGCGGATGCAGCGAGGGCAATTACGCCGCTTTTAATATCAATAGATATTGTGGCGACGACCCTGCCCACATCGAAGCCAACCGCACAGCGCTCTGCCAACGCCTTGGCATCGGTATGGCGCAACTCGTAGTGCCCCACCAGGTGCATGCTGCCGAGGTCAAACAGATAGACCGCGACTTTACCGAACAGCCTGCTGTGGTGCGTGACGAACTGACAGACGGTTTCGATGCGGTGATGACCGATGTGCCGGGCATCTGTGTTGGCGTGTCAACAGCCGATTGCATTCCCGTGTTGATCTATGACGCGGCACACCATGCCGTATGTGCTGTCCATGCCGGATGGCGTGGCACCGTACAGCGTATTGTGGTCAAAGCCATTGAACGCATGCGTGCTGCTTACGGTACACAACCTTCAGAGCTTACCGCAGCAATAGGTCCTGGCATCAGTATCGACCATTTTGAAGTGGGCGATGAGGTCTATCAGCAGTTTGTTGATGCTGGCTTTGAGATGGAACCAATCAGCCGGCGATACCAGAAATGGCATATTGATCTGCCCGAATGTAATCGCCGCCAGTTGATTCAACTTGGTGTTGACCCTCAGCGCATCCTCTCTTCAGGCATTTGCACTTATGCGCAGTCGGATATGTATTTCTCTGCGCGCCACCTTGGAATAGAAAGTGGTAGGATATACAACGGCATCATGCTGACTCCCCATCGCGATTGACGGTGATGGGAGCATGCTGTTGCGATTGATATAGTCGGTTTCTGCGTGTGTTTTTGAGTATCATTGAAACCGCAAAGTATCAATCAATTACACCATTTGAACGGTCTGTTTGCTTGCAAATTCAATGAATTTGCTGAGTAAAATCAATGAATTTGGTCTGCAATTTCAATGAATTTGGTCTGCAATTTCAATGAATTTGCTGAGGAAAATAAATTGATTTGCTAAGGAAAGTAAATTGATTTGCTGAGGAAAACAAATTGATTTGCAATGGCAGGTGATAATTGCAAGGGAGGAATGTGGTATTGGCTGGTGGTCAAATGGTGGTCAGAGAACGTCGTGTGTAACGTATCAGTCCGATGTTTCCACGCAAATCTATCCAGGCATCACTATGTGGGAAATCGGTTTCGGATAGTGCTTTCATCTGGTGTGCCACCAAGAAACGCTTACCATCTTGCTTGCGCGGACCTGCGCCGTAGCTTTGTATGAACGAATAGATGCGACCTTTTTGAAATCTGCCCTTGTGGTCGATTGTCACCGTCACTATAGGTGCGTAGCCAGAAACACCTTGCAGACTGATGCCGAAGGGTGTGCAGAAATTGCCCAGACTGTAGGCAATGAACCGTCCTTTATAGACTTCAATGCCCCTAACCACATGCGGACCGTGACCATAAACCACGTCGGCACCATGGTCAATGCAGTAGTGTGCCAGTTGGCGCAATGCTCCACGACTCTCGCCCAGAAAGCCCTCCATGCCGTTGGGTACATGACTCTGTGCCGTCCCCTCGGCTCCACCGTGGAACGAAACGATGATGATGTCGCACTGTTGGCGCAGCTGTTTCAACAGTTTACCCACTTTCTTCAGGTCGAGATGACTGACTGTATAGCTGTTGTGGCCTAAGGCGCAGAGACCGATGCGCACACCTTGGCGCATGACAACGGCTGTTTCCGATCGTCCGGCAATGCCTGCAAAGGCGATGCCCTGCTGTCGCAAAGCGTGTTCTGTGGATATGACTCCCTCTATGCCGAAGTCGAAACTATGGTTGTTTGCCATGCTCACAAAGTCGTAGCCGGCATCCTTCAGCCACCAGGCGTAGCTTGTTGGTGTGCGAAACGCATAGTTGTTGGCTTTGCCCTCCTTGCGTGTTTCGCCCTTGTCGCATAGTGTTCCTTCAAGATTGCCCACTGCCAAGTCGGCTTGCCTGAGGATGTCGCGTGTGTCGCGAAACAGGTATTTGCCATCCCCTCGCGGTAGTCGTGGTGTGGGATAGGTGGTGCCCATCATGATATCTCCCGTAAGAGCGATGGTCAGTGAAGCAGAAAGGCAGGCCAAAGAATGACCTGCCCATATAGTAAGAGTGAGTAATAATCGGAACATGAAGATGCTGTTACTTCGCCACGCGGCGTGCGCCTACATAGCGGCGATTATAGTAGCCTTCGGTAGAACTGCTGATTTTCACACCTTCGTTGGTGCTGGCGTGGATAAAGGTGAAGGTGTTGTTGATGGGATCATAGTCCATCACAATACCTACGTGACCTACACCGCGTCCGGAGCGAGGACTGGTGAAGAACACCAAGTCGCCACGTTGCATCTCCCAGCGCTTGATGGGGATGTTGCGTGCATACTGGTCGCGCGACGAACTGCCGATGTTGATATCGTGTTGTCCAAACACATAGCTGGTGAAACCAGAGCAGTCGAAGGCGTAAGGGCCTTTGCTTCCGCTGCGATAGCGTGTGCCGATGAGAGCTGTGGCCTGATCCATGATGCTGTTTGAAGTGGCAAATGTTGCCGTACCGTCATAATCATCGGTATATAAGAAGTCGAAATTCTCTATCTCTTCATAGACAGTTTCGGTGCGTTGGGTCTTTCTTGTCTTCTTTCTCTTGCCTTTTGCCCATGTCATATCCACAGAGGACAGCAACACAAGCATGATGCATAGTAGAATTTTCTGTTTCATTTTCTTTAGTTTAGGTTATTTGGTTGGTTTAGTTGTATTTCAGGATTTGACCTGGTCTGAGTCTGGTGCTCTTGCTGATGTGATTCAGTTTGCAGATGGCATCAACAGATGTACCGCGCTTGCGGGCGATAGAATAGAGTGATTCACCCTTTGATACTTTGTGGAAACGAGCTGCTGCAGAGCGGCTGCTTGTGGCCTTCTGGCGTGCAGCAGGAGTGCTGTTGTCAGCAAAATCGAGGTCGTCGCCAAATGAACTGCCGCCGGCTACACCACGCAGACGGGTAGCTTCTGCCGACTCGCGATTGTAGGTAGATTTGCGGAATACATAGTAGTCGTCAACCACGTCTTGGTTTCTGAAGTCGAACATCAGGGCAGGGTTGAGTGCTATGCCACACAGACGCGTCTCGAAGTGGAGGTGTGAACCAGTGCTGCGTCCGGTGTTTCCACCCAGTCCGATGGGATCTCCGGCACGCACCTCTTGGTTTTCAGCCACCAATTGTGCAGACATGTGACCGTAGATGGTCTCCAGTCCGTTGTTGTGTCTGATGACTACGTATTTTCCGTAGCCACGTCCTTCGTATCGCACGATGCGCACCTTGCCACTGAAGGCAGCGCGGATGGTATCGCCGATATATACTTTGATGTCCAGTCCCTTATGTTGGCGTCCCCAACGCGAACCGAAGTTGCTGGTGATAACGCGGTTGGTGGTGGGCATGCAGAAGTTGCGCAGGTTGATGCGGAAAGTGTCGGGGAGGTTGGTTGCCTTATGGGCATATCTGTTATCCCAGTCGTTATAGAGGTCGGCAGCCGGTGATTCATAGCTCTCTGCCTGAATGAGGCGACGGAGAGCCATGCTATCTACTGCTTTCATCTTTCTGTCTATAGGGGCCTGACGTGCCAACAGATCCTGTCCCATCGTCGGGAGAGTACATACGGTTGCAACGGTTAGGAATGCTATTTTCTTTAGATTTTTAAAAAACATAATTATTCTTTTCGGTTCGTATTCTCGTTCGGTTTCAATAAAAACAGAACGATGCAAAGTTACGAAATTATTTCTAAAATCGGTAAAGTGTTAACACTATTTGTGTGTAATTTAACACTTTACGTAGCGGATTTTGCCTTTTTTTTGATTTGTCGCAGGTAGTCTTTTGTCTGTTTTTGCCCTCGTTTTTATGGGACGATCGTGCATTTTCTATGGGAAAAATAGATTTTCCCAGTTCGTTTTCCCCACTTTTTACGAGATGGCAGACCAGTTGATATTGGTCTTGCGAAGTTGGCGCAGACGGTCCCAAAGCATGTGGTAGCGCTCCGACTGACAGGTGGGGTCTGCGTCGATGATGCGTTGTGCCTCGTCGCGTGCCATCTGTACAATCTGTCCGTCGCGTGCGATATCGGCAATTTTGAGGTCGAAAGCCATGCCGCTCTGCTGTGTTCCCTCCAGATCGCCCGGTCCACGCAGTTTCAAGTCGGCTTCGGCAATGCGGAAACCATCGTTGGTCTCACACATGATGTCTATGCGCTTGCGCGTCTCTTCAGCCAGTTTGGGTGAGGTCACAAGGATGCAGTAGCTCTGTTCGGCACCTCTGCCCACACGTCCGCGCAGTTGGTGGAGCTGGCTGAGTCCGAAGCGTTGCGCCTCCATGATGACCATCACCGAGGCATTGGGCACGTTGACTCCCACCTCAATCACGGTCGTTGCCACGAGCATCTGTGTCTCACCGCGTGCAAAGCGCTGCATCTCTTCGTCTTTCTCCTTGGCTTTCATCTTGCCGTGTACCTTGCTCAGTCGGTATTCCGGAAACACCTGACACAGCGTGGCATAGCCATCTTCCAGGCTTTTCAAGTCGATGCGCTCGCTCTCTTCGATAAGCGGAAAGACCACATAGACCTGTCGTCCCTGTTGCATCTGCTTGCGCAGTCCATCGTAGAGCGATAGTATTCGGCTGTCGAAGGCATGGGTGGTGACCACGGGCTTGCGTCCTGGCGGCAGTTCATCGATGATGCTGACATCGAGATCGCCGTAGAGTGTCATAGCCAGGGTGCGGGGAATGGGTGTGGCTGTCATTACGAGGATATGTGGCGGATTGTCGCTTTTGCTCCATAGTTTGGCGCGTTGTGCCACACCGAAACGGTGTTGTTCATCGACCACCACCATGCCCAGTCGTGCAAACTGTACCGTGTCTTCTATCACGGCATGGGTGCCCACGAGAATCTGCAACGTCCCGTCAGCCAGATCGTTGAGTACTTGTTCTCGCCGTTTGCCTTTCACCATACCCGTCAGCAGTCCGACGCTGATGTCCATACCCTCAAGAAAGCTGCTGATGGTGCGCAGGTGTTGTTCGGCAAGAATCTCGGTTGGCGCCATGATACAGGCTTGATAGCCATTGTCGAGTGCCATCAGCATGGTCATGAGTGCCACCAGTGTCTTGCCCGAACCCACGTCGCCTTGTAGCAACCGATTCATCTGTCTGCCCGAAGCAGTGTCTTTGCGTATCTCACGGAGCACTCGTTTCTGTGCTTCGGTCAGTTGGAAGGGCAGGTGGTTATGGTAGAAACCGTTGAAGCACTCGCCGATATGCGAGAAAACATAGCCGCGGTATTTGCGCCGATGATCGCTCGCGTACCTTAATATATTAAGCTGAACGTAGAAAAGTTCTTCAAATTTGAGTCGCAGCCGTGCGCGTTCCAGTTCTTTGGCATTGTGCGGATAGTGAATCTGTCGCAACGCCTCGTCTCGGCTGATGAGGTGGTTGGGGCGCGTGATGAAGTCGGGTAGTGTCTCGGCAATAGGCTGCTTGAGCAAATCGAGTAGTGTTTTGGTCATCTTGTCGAGCGCCCGTGAGTTCAACCCACGTTTCTTCATCTTCTCTGTCGTATTGTAGTAGGGTTGCATCCCCATATCCGAGAGTTGGATGTTTTCGGCAGGTTCAAGGTCAGGATGCACCACCTGTACCCTGCCGTTATATACGGTGGGTCGCCCGAAAACGATGTATGGAATGCCCGTTTTGTAGCGTTTGGGCACATCCTTGGCATAGTTGAACCAGGTAAGGTCCATCACGCCCGTGCCATCGGAAAGGTGAGCCACTACGCGCGTCTTGCGGTGTCCCATGTCAAACGACTCGAAACTGAGTATTCTGCCGCATACTTGGACAAACGGCATGTCGCCCGTCAGTTCGTGGATGGTATAGATTCTACTTCTGTCGATATGTTTGTAGGGGTAATATTGCAACAGGTCGCCAAGGGTATTGATGCCCAGTTCTTCGCTAAGCACCTTTTTGCGGTTGGGTCCGACCCCCGCCATATACTGGATATCCTGTTGCAGTATGTCGGTCATCGGCAGAGTGTTTCGGCAATAGCCAAGTCAAAGGGAGTGGTAATCTTGATATTTTCTCGGTTGCCCTCTACCATTGTGATGGCATGTCCATAGGACTCTACCACCGACGCATCGTCGGTAAACGCCTCGGAGAAAGGTTGGCGGTTGGCAGCCTTCAGTAGTTGGATGTCGAAAGTTTGTGGAGTTTGCACCAAACGGTAGTCGCCTCTGGGCTTTGTGCCCTCGGTGATGTGGCGTAAAGTCTCAACCACCGGAGTCACCGGAATCACCGCTTTTGCCGTGTGTGCCGTGTCGTAGCAGCGGCGAATGACATCAATAGCAGGGAATGGGCGCACACCGTCGTGCACACCGACCACACCCTGTGCATCATCGGGGATGAGTGCCAGTCCGTGTTGCACACTATGGAAGCGAGTCTCGCCGCCGTCAGCCAACATGTAGGGCACGTCAAACTGATACTGCTCACACAACTCATGCCAGTAGGCCTGTTGGGTTTTAGGCAACACAAGGATAATCCGGAGCGCTTCCGAAAAATGGTGGAAGCGTTCGATAGTGCGCATCAGCACGGGTTTTCCGCCGATGGGGAGAAACTGTTTGGGAATGTCGCTGCCCATGCGCAGTCCTTTGCCACCGGCTACGATGATGATATAGTCGGTCATCCCATGAGGTGTTTATAGCGCATACCTTCTGCAATGGCATCTGCCACATCCACACCTTTGAGCTGTGCCAGCAGTTCGTAGGCAAATGGGAATGCTGCCGCAGGCCCTTCACCGGTGGTGATATTGCCGTCGATGGTCACCAGGTCAGCCGTGTAATGCGTGTTGGTCATACTGCCTTCAAATCCCGGATAGCATGTGGCTTTCTTGCCGTCGAGCAGTCCGATAGCTGCCAATACTACTGCAGGCGATGCGCAGATGGCTGCCACGAGTCGTCCCTCTTCCGCCTGCTTGCACAGTGCTTCGCAGAGCGGCTTGCATTGATAGAGGTTGGTAGCACCAGGCATACCACCCGGCAGAAACAGCAGGTCGGCATCAGTCAAGTCGCACTGTTCGAAACAAGTATCAGCCTCGATGTTCACACCGTGTGCTGATGTCACAACGTTCTGACCGGTAACGCTGACGGTAGTGACTTCGATACCGCCACGACGCCAGATGTCAACAGGGATAAGCGCTTCGATATCTTCAAATCCCGTAGCAAGGAATACGTATGCTTTTGCCATAGTTATATCATGTGTTGGTTAGTTTTCTGAATATGATGCCCATAGTGGCCGTATGCTTATTTCAGTGCGATGAGATATTTCTCGACGGTAGGTTTCAGTCCCATGTAGAGTGCATCGCAGATGAGTGCATGTCCGATGCTCACCTCATCGGTCCAAGGAATGCGAGAATGGAAATAGTGGAGGTTTTCGAGCGAAAGGTCATGGCCGGCGTTGAGGCCTAAGCCTATGCGTCGTGCCTCCTCTGCAGCAGCCACAAAAGGAGCAATGGCAGTCTCTCTGTTGCTGTTGTATCCTGAAGCGTAAGGCTCGGTGTAGAGTTCTACGCGGTCTGCTCCGCATGCCTTTGCCCCTTCCACCATCTTCGGATCAGCATCCACAAAGATGCTGGTGCGTATGCCAGCCTGTGAGAAGGTGTGGCAGATGTCGGTCAGGAAATTGCGGTTTTCCAGTGTATCCCAACCGTGGTTGGAGGTGATTTGGTCGTGACCGTCGGGCACAAGTGTCACCTGTGTGGGTACAACTTCCAGAACCAATTTGACAAACGAGTCGATGGGATTTCCCTCGATGTTAAACTCTGTGGTGATGATGGGGCGCAGGTCGCGCACGTCCTGATAGCGTATGTGACGCTCGTCGGGGCGTGGGTGTACGGTAATGCCTTGTCCACCAAACGATTCGATGTTGCGTGCAGCCTCGATGACATCAGGGTTGTTGCCTCCTCGTGCATTGCGCAGAGTAGCCACTTTATTGATGTTTACGCTTAGTTTTGTCATCTTCTTCAAAAATTTGTCTTAACAGATAGTGATGTTTCGCCAAAAAATACTAATTTTGTGGCGTATATTCAGCGCAAAGGTACTAAAACTTTGTGAATTAACGCCTAATAAATTAGATTTTTTATATGACTTCAAGAAAACTGCGATTTGCCATTGTCGGCAACACCTACCAAGCTAAAAAGTCGGCATCTGTACAAAAGATACTGAATTGTTTAGCTATGCATGAGGCTGAAGTATGTATGGAGCGCGAGTTCCACCGATTCCTCGTTCAAGGTCAGCACCTGTCACTTGACGGGGTAGAGGTGTTTGACGGCAATGATTTTGAAGCAGACTTTACGGTGTCGATGGGTGGTGATGGTACTTTTCTGAAAACCGCTTCTATGGTGGGAGAAAAGCAAATTCCCATCATCGGTGTCAACACTGGAAGACTTGGATTCCTTGCAGATATCAATCCACCGGAGATAGATCCCATGGTGCAAGCCATCTATGAGGGCGACTATGCTATCGATACCCGTACGGTGCTACAGGTAGAGACCGACGGACAGCCGTTGTCAGGATGTCCTTTTGCGCTGAATGATGTGGCCATTCTCAAGCGTGATGTGGCAGCGATGATTACTGTGCGCACCACGATCAATGGCGACTACGTGACAACCTATCAGGCTGACGGACTGGTCATCAGTACGCCAACCGGCAGTACGGCGTATTCCCTTTCAGTAGGCGGTCCGATCATCGTGCCCGGCACCCATGTGTTTTCCATCACGGCGGTAGCCCCCCATTCGCTCAATGTGCGTCCTTTGGTACTTTCCGAAGATTCAGAAATCACCCTCACCGTAGAGAGCCGTTCTCACAATTTCCTGGTGGCACTCGACGGTCGTTCGGAGAAATTGCCCGATTCCACCCGACTGACGCTTCGTAAAGCCCCATACCGGGTGAAGGTAGTGAAGCGCGCAGGTCAGAAATACTTCCATACCCTGCGCGACAAAATGATGTGGGGAGCCGATCAACGCGGATGATGCATGGATGGCGGAAATGATTTGTCAGCCTCGCAAAAGTCAGTTGTCCGCCTTGTCAGCGTCAGTTGTCAGCCTCTCCAGAGTCCGTGGAGGTTGCAGTATTCACGTGCCGTAACCATTTTCGCATCGGTTATGAATTCAGCCACAGGAGCCTCTCCGGGCTTCAACTCATGGCGCATCACGTCACGGTCGGTCAGCAGTTCAATCCATTCGATGTGGTGTTCAGGTGTCATGGGGTGTTCCACACTCCCCACGCTGACGCGGTAGCCGCCTTCAATGCGCTCTACTATGGGCACATGTTTCTCTACAGCACCATCGATACCTTTCTCGTTCATACGCTGCATGATTTTTCCGCAGCATGACATTTCAGCACCTTCGTGCAACACCTCTACGATATTTCCGCAGATGGTGCATCGGTAAATTTCTCTTTTCTTTGTTGCCATAGCTCTGAATAATTTAGTTTATAATATGGTTATCACCACAAAGTTACGGATTAATCCGTTACCTTGTGTCGTTTGATAGGTTTTCTTGTGTTTTTTTAACCATCATCTCACCATTCCAATCCATAGATTGAAAAGGTGGGACGATGTGATGTAGGTATGATAGGCTATGTGTTACTGCTTCAGTTGGTTTGCTCCTTGCGCTTGTCATACTTCAGGTAAAGCCCGGCAAGGATGGTTCCTGAAATGCTGTGCCACGCACAACTGATGGCGCATGGCAATACGGCGAGCGGTTGTGTAGCAAAGAAATTGCTTGCCAATACCGTGGCAAGACCGGCATTCTGCATACCCACCTCGATACTGATGGTGCGCTTCTTGGCAGTATTGAAACCGGCTGCGCGTCCGGCAAACCATCCTAACAGATAGCCCAATGAATTGTGGCAGAACACCACGGCAAAGGTCCAGAAGAAGAGCATCACGCCGCCTTCCAACAGATCGTCATGGACTGTAGAGATGACACCGCCCACGATGATGGCGAGACAAGTGACACTAATGCCCGGCATGAGACTCTGTATGGTGGGAAAACATGCCTTTCGGCTGTAGATCTTGTTGAGTGCACAACCTATTGCCACAGGTATGATGGTCACAATCAGAATATTGATGAACATGCCGACGGCATCGATGTGGATGATTTCGCCTGCTGTAATCTGCATCAGCAGTGGTGTCATTACCGGTGCAAGGAGTGTTGAGGCACATGTCATGCCTACCGAGAAAGCCACATCGCCATGGCAGAGATAACTCATGATGTTGCTTGACACACCACCCGGACAGCATCCTACCAAGAGAATGCCCAAGGCTAACGGGGCATCGAGGTGCCATACATGTACCAGCAGCCATGCTACGGCAGGCATGATGAAAAATTGCGCACAGCTACCAATCAATACGTCAAGCGGCCGTTGTGCCAGGATGCGGAAATCATCGGTGGTGAGCGTCAGACCCATGGTGAGCATGATGATGCCGAGAATGACGGTTTGGGTTGTGCCACGCACCCAGTCGAAGAGATGCGGGAAAAAGAAGGTGACGAGTGCCACGCCTATGACAAATACTGAAGCGTGGGCAGCCAACAGGCGGCTGACAGCCTGCATGTGTTTTATTGTGTTCATGTCTTTCTTTGTTGTTGAAACGGTTTGCAAAAGTACTCCATTTCTTGCAAACAAGCAAACAAAAAGCAGTTTTCTTGTCCAACAAGCGTTTCTCGAAGATCGTAAGTCCATGGATTGCGGTACGTATCGACAGCTGTGTACGACGTGTCGCACGGGCTGTTCGTGGAAACAGTCCTTGCGTAATACTGAAATGAATAAATCCCGCCACAGCGTCACATCTTTTCCAGCTCATCGCCCGATGCTCCTTATATATATTAAGGTGTAAATGTTAAATGTTGTGTGCAGTGCAAAAAAAAATGGCTGAAAATGTTGGATGGTATTCGAATAATACATACCTTTGCGGTGTACTATTACAGTAATACACCAAACACGCAAGTATATGATACAAGTAGAAAACTTAAGTTTCAATTATGTTGGAACGAAACGTGAGGTCTTTTCCGACTTCAGTCTGCAACTGACAGACAACAAAATCTATGGGCTTCTTGGCAAGAACGGCACAGGCAAGAGTACGTTGCTCTATCTGCTTTGTGGCTTGTTGCGCCCCAAGAAGGGTGGTGTGTTCATTGACGGAGTATTAGCCAGCGACCGCCGGTCCGCTATGTTGGAAGATATTTTCATGGTACCCGAAGAGTTTACGCTACCTCCAGTGACCCTCGACACCTACGTGAAGATGAACAAGGGATTCTATCCGCATTTCAGCGAAGAGGTACTTGAACGCTGTCTGGCAGACTTTGAATTGTCTCGCCAAACCAAGCTCCACCAACTCTCGATGGGTCAGAAGAAGAAAGCCTTCATGAGTTTTGCACTTGCCACAGGCACTCGCTTGCTCCTGATGGACGAGCCTACCAACGGTCTCGACATCCCCTCGAAAAGTCAGTTTCGCAAGGTCATAGCCAACAATATGACCGACGACCGCATCATGATCATCTCCACCCATCAGGTGCACGACATAGAGTCGTTGCTCGACCACGTGCTGATCCTCAGTCAGAGCAATCTCTTGCTCAATGCTTCGGTAAGCGATATCAGCGATGACTACAAGTTTGAATACCGCACTCCGGCAGAGATGGACGATAGCGTGCTCTATGCAGAACCCAGTTTGCAGGGTAATGCCGTGATAGTCCGCCGACAGCCCGCCGACCATGAAACACCGATGAATCTCGAATTGCTGTTTAATGCAGTAATCACTGGAAAACTGAGATAAACAAACCAAATTAACAATGAATACAAAGAACAATAATTTTCAATTCAGCCGATTGCTGATGGTGATGCGTTGGGATATGTTTACCAACTTGAAGAGCTATCTGAACATGATGCTTGGCATGACCTTCGCCCTGTTACCCTTCTTTATCATGCAGCTGTATCAGTTGAGCAAGCAGTATCAGCTTTTTCCCGATACCATCGACCTTAGCTATTGGGGGATGTCACAATATGTTTTAATGATTTCCAGCATAGCCATGTATATGATGGCCACACAGATATTCATGGTGATGAAAACCACTGGACAGCGCGAACAGTTTCTGATGCTGCCAGCCAGCAATCTTGAAAAGTATATCAGCAGATTCCTTTTCTCTACGCTTGGTGCAGCCGTCGCAATGATCACCGCCATCGTAGTATCCGACCTGGTGCAACTGATATTCAGTTTCGTACTCCTGCCCGGTCACCATCAGAGCGTATGCCTCTCTATCATGGCATTGCTATGGAAAATATGGACTACTTTTATAGAAAGCATCGATTCTGCCGGTGCCCTAATGCTGTCTCTGCTGATCATGACCTGTGGAGTGCTCGTCCATAGCTTCTTCATCCTTTGTGGAACACTCTTCCGCAAGCACACCATTGTGGTGTCAGGCATCCTTTTCATCGCGATGACCTATCTGGTGATCTATGTGATCGAAAGCGTACCAGGCACTATAACGACCTGCCTGAACCATGGTGACAACAGCTGGCTCTTTAGTCTCCTCATAGCCGAACTGCTGCTTGGAGGTTTTCAGTATTGGCTATCCTATAAGGTGTTCACCCGTATGCAGGTCATCTGCAACAAATGGATCAATTTATAAACAAAAAGAAAACTGCTATGAATTTCAGTAATGACAAAGCCATCTATGTACAGATAGCCGACCGCCTCTGTGATGAGATTCTGGCACAAATGTATGAGGAAGACGGACGCATTCCCAGTGTCAGAGAATATGCTGTGCTATTGGAGGTCAATGCCAATACCACGGTAAAGGCCTACGACCTGTTGGCTGCCGAGGGTGTCATCTATAACAAGCGCGGACTGGGCTATTTTGTGGCAAAAGGTGCAAGAGACCAGATACAGACGGTGAGAAAGACCGAGTTTATGAAGCAGCAACTCCCCGAATTGGCACGACAGATGAAGTTGCTCGGCATCAGTATTGGCGAAGTGGATGAGGCATTGCACCAAGCACTCGACGCACAGCCTTGATGCAGCACAGAAACGGCTGTCATAGAAAAAATATCAGCCATGGTGCAACTTTTTTGCGCTATGATGCGTCAAACAGACAAATTTAAGCGCAAACCCACTATCGGTTAGAAACAATGAAACAAAAACAAACAACAAGATGATTCACCTCAGTGACCTCAACAAGACCTATCAGGGCGCACAACCGCTCCACGTGCTCAAGGGCATCAACCTCGACATAGCCCGTGGCGAGTTTGTGTCCATCATGGGTGCATCAGGATCAGGCAAATCGACCCTGCTCAATATCCTCGGCATCCTCGACAACTATGATTCGGGCGAATATCTGCTCAACAACGTATTGATACGCGACCTCAGCGAGACCCGTGCCGCAGAATACCGCAACAAGATGATAGGCTTCATCTTCCAGTCGTTCAACCTCATCTCGTTCAAGACTGCCGTGGAGAATGTCGAACTGCCACTCTTCTATCAGGGCGTGGGCAGACGCAAACGCCACCAGATGGCGATGGAATATCTCGACCGCCTCGGTTTGGCACCCTGGGCAGACCATTATCCCAACGAGATGTCGGGCGGACAGAAGCAACGTGTGGCTATTGCCCGTGCCCTCATTACCAAACCGCAGATCATCCTTGCCGACGAACCGACGGGTGCGCTCGACTCTAAAACGAGTGTCGAGGTGATGGATCTGCTCAAGGAGCTCCATGAGAAGGATGGCATGACCATCGTCGTGGTGACCCATGAGAGTGGTGTTGCCAACGAGACCGATAAGGTCATCCATATCAAAGACGGACTGATAGGAAGTATAGAAAACAATTTCGACCACCACCTCGTGTCGAAAGACTATGTGAAATAATACATTATGCGAGAACTCATCAAAGAAATATGGAGCACGTCGAAGCGCAACAAACTGCGCACCTCGCTCACCGGTTTTGCCGTGGCATGGGGCATCTTCATGCTCATCTTCCTGTTGGGCGCAGGCAACGGACTCATCAATGCACAGTTGCAACAGTCTGACAGACGACTCTCCACCTCGATGCAGGTGTATGGAGGCTATACCTCTAAAGCCTATCGCGGACTGAAAGAAGGTCGTGACATACAGTTGCGCACCCAAGACCTCGACATTACCAATCGTGCTTTCTCCGACAATACCCAGGAGGTGGGTGCCCTGTTGTCGAAGTATGGGGTCAATATCACCTATGGCGACAACTACCTCTCTGCCCAAGACCTGTCGGGTGTGTATCCCAGCGACCAACGTATCAATAAGGTGGAACTGCTGGCAGGCCGCTTCATCAACGATATTGATATGAAGGAGCGCCGCAAGGTCATCGTGCTCTGCGAAGCACAAGCCAAAGAGTTGACCAAAGACCCTCGTGCCTTGATAGGCAGGCAGGTCAACGTCGGCAACATCTCGTTTCAAGTGGTGGGCATCACCAAGGACGACAAGCAGAGCAGAAACCAGAGCGCCTGCATACCCTACCACACCCTCAATGCCATCTATATGGGCAATGCCGGCAAGGTAGGCGTCATCCAGTTTGAAATCAAGAACCTGGTCACCGAAGATCAGAACGACGCTTTTGAGAAACGCTATCGCGCCACCATCAACACCCAGCACGATGCCGACCCTGCCGACGAGTCAGCCATCTACATCTGGAATCGCTATATGGATAATATCCAGATGGCAAAAGGCATCCGTATGATACGCGTCGCCCTGTGGGTGATAGGCATCTTCACGCTGTTGAGCGGCATAGTGGGTGTGTCCAATATCATGCTCATCACCGTCAAGGAGCGCACACGTGAGTTTGGCATCCGCAAAGCCATTGGCGCCAAACCCTGGTCCATCCTCAAACTCATCATCACCGAGAGCGTCATCATCACCTCCTTCTTCGGCTATATAGGTATGGTGCTTGGCGTAGCCGCCAACGAGTATATGGATGCTACCATCGGCCACGAGGTGATAGACACCGGACTCTTTCAAGCCACCATGTTTGTAGATCCCACCGTAGGTCTCGACGTCTGCTTCCAAGCCACCATGCTCATCGTACTGGCAGGAACCGTTGCCGGACTCATCCCTGCCGTCAAGGCAGCCCGCGTGCGACCGATAGAAGCCTTGCGGGCAGACTGACCTGATGTATCATTCAGATAAAACATATTCATTCCTATGAAATTTGATATAGATTCCTATCGCGAGATACTCGACACCATCACCCGCAACAAGAGCCGCAGCTTCCTCACAGGCTTCGGTGTGTTCTGGGGTGTGTTCATGCTCATCGTCCTTATAGGCGGCGGACAGGGACTGAAGGAGATGTTGCAGTCTAACTTCGCAGGCTTTGCCACCAATACCGCCATGATATGGACGCAGAACACCACCAAGCCCTACAAGGGATTCCGCAAGGGCCGCTATGTGTCGATGGTGGAGAATGATATGACGCGCTTGCGCCAGCAGGTGCCCGAACTCGACATCATCACGCCCTATATGTTTGGCGGCAACAAGAAAGCCGTGGTGGGGGAGTACTCCTTCGATGCCACCGTCGCCGGTGTGGACCACGACTATGCCAGGGTGGCACCGCCCGTGATGTACTACGGGCGCTACATCAACGAGATGGATGTCAGACAGGCACGCAAGGTGTGTGTCATCGGCAAGGAGGTGTATAAGAAACTCTTCCCCGGTGGTGGCGACCCCTGTGGCAGGCGCATCCGTGTCGATGCCGCCTACTATACAGTGGTGGGTGTTGACTACAAGGTCAACGGCATCAATATCAGCGGACGCCCCGACCAACTCGTCACCATCCCCTACACCCTCTTCCGTAAGACCTACAACACCGGTGACCAGATCCACAGTCTGGCGGTGACGGGCAAACCTGGAGTGGTGATGAGCACGCTGACCGACCGCATCCGCACCGTCATAGCACGTGCCCACATGATCGACCCGACCGATGAGAAAGCCATCACCACCTTCAATACCGAGGTGCTCTTCGCCATGCTCGACAATCTCTTCAACGGTGTCAACTTCCTGATATGGCTCGTGGGCATAGGCACGCTGCTGGCAGGTGCTATCGGTGTGTCCAACATCATGATGGTGACGGTCAGGGAGCGCACCACAGAGATTGGCATCCGCCGTGCCATCGGCGCCACACCGAAGATGATTCTCTCTCAGATCATGTCGGAGAGCATCGTCCTGACTGCCGTGGCGGGCATGAGTGGCATCCTCTTCGGCGTGGGCGTGCTTCAACTCATCGAACTGGCAAGCACCGAAGACGGTATCCTTGCCGCCCATTTCCAAGTGGGCTTCTGGACGGCTATCATCGCCACCCTGCTGCTCAGTCTGCTGGGCGGACTGGCAGGACTCGCTCCCGCATGGCGTGCCATGAGCATCAAACCCGTTGATGCCATGCGCGACGAATAAGCACAGCTAACCATACAAGAAAACAAAAACATATAAATGATATGAAGAAATACTCAAAACTCATCATCGCAGCTATTGTTGCCTTGGTATTCATCGGAACCTTCGTGTTCCTCTATCAGAAATCGCTGCCCAAGGAGGTGCAGTATAGTGAATATACTCCGAAGGTGGAGGATATCCTCAAAACGACCGTCATCACGGGCAAGATAGAACCGCGCAACGAGGTGAACATCAAACCGCAGATCAGCGGCATCATCACCGAGATATGCAAGGAGGCTGGCGACTATGTGCAGGCTGGCGAAGTCATTGCCAAGGTGAAGGTCATCCCCGACATGGGACAGCTCAGTTCGGCGGAGAGCCGGGTGCGCCTGGCTACCCTCAATATGCGACAGGCTGAGGTCGATTACAATCGCGAGAAGAATCTCTACGACCAGAAACTTGTCTCGGCTGACGAATACGACAAGGTGCGACAGCAGATGAAGCAGGCCGCCGAAGAGGCGAAGGCTGCACAGGATGCCCTTGAGGTGGTGCGCGACGGTGTGTCGAAGTCTAATGCCAACGCTTCATCCACCCTCATCCGATCTACCATCAGCGGTGTCATCCTCGACATCCCCGTCAAGGTGGGCAACTCCGTCATCCTCAGCAACACCTTCAACGACGGTACCACCATTGCATCGGTGGCAAACATGAACGACCTCATCTTCCGTGGCAATATCGACGAGACCGAGGTGGGACGCCTCGTGGCGGGCATGCCCATGAAGATCACCATCGGTGCCATGCAAGACCTGAAGTTTGACGCCAGTCTGGAATATATCTCTCCGAAAGCTATAGAAAACAACGGTGCCAACCAGTTTGAGGTGAAGGCTGCCGTCCATGCTGTCGAGGGCGGCAAGGTGCGGTCGGGCTATAGTGCCAATGCCGAGATTGTCCTGGCAAAGGCGTCAAAGGTCATCGCCGTACCGGAGAGTGCCATCGAGTTCAGTGGCGACTCTACCTTCGTCTATCTCGTCCGCGGTACTGCCGACAAGAAGACCTATACCCGCCAGGCTGTGGTCACCGGACTGAGCGACGGCGTGAATATCGAGATTAAGAAGGGACTCTCCCTCAAAGACAGGGTGCGCGGTCCGCAGATCATTGCCGATGATAACAAGGAGGAATAAGCGTATGAAACACCAGATCATTTCTCGCACAGCTCTCATGGCAGCAGCCCTGCTGACTGCTGCCGCCATGCCGGCGCAGACTCCGTCACAGCGCCAGTGGACGCTCCGCGAATGTGCCGACTATGCCGTGGCACACAATATCAGCATCCGTCAGCAGCGCAACCAGTGCAGCCAACAGGCGGTACAGCTCCATACGGCGAAGCACCGCCGCTTGCCCGACCTCTATGCGTCGGCAAGCGAATCGTTCTCCTTCGGTCGCGGACTGACCATGGAGAATACCTATGCCGACCGCAATACCAGTAGCACCTCGCTGGCGCTCTCTGCCTCCGTGCCGCTGTTTACGGGGTTTGAAATCCCCAACACCGTCAAACTCCGACAACTCAACCTCGAAGCTGCCACACAGGATTTGGAGAAAGCCCGAAACGATATCCGCATGCAGGTGGCTCAGGCATACGTGCAGATCCTCTACAACATGGAGATTGCCGATGTGGCTCAACGCCAGGTGACTATCGACTCCATGCAGGTGGCGCGCCTCCAGTCGTTTGTCGATCACGGCAAGGCGAGCATCGCACAGCTCTCCCAACAGCAGGCCACCCTCGGACAGGCGCTTTCCACGGCTACCCAGGCAGCTGGCAACGTCCGACTGGCGCTGCTCGACCTCTCCCAACTGCTCGAACTCCCTTCGCCTGACGGTTTCCAGATTGTGCGCCCGGCGACAACGGCGATTGCTGCCATTCCCGCCAGTCCCGAAGTGGTGTTTGCCGAGGCTGTTGCCCTCAAGCCGGAGGTTCAGGCAGAACAGCTGCGGCTCCATGCCTCCGACCGCAGCATCCGCATTGCGCAGGCAGGCTATTACCCCACGCTGTCGCTCAACGGCGGACTGCAGACCAACTACTACAAGACGAGCGGACTGGCTGCCGACGGGTTCGGCAAACAGTTGAAAAACAATTTCGCACAGTATATCGGAATCAGTCTCAGCATCCCCATCTTCAACCGCTTCACCACGCGCAACAGCGTGAGGATGGCACGTCTCGACCGCGACAACCAAGCCCTCCAACTCGACCTCGTGAAGAAGCGCCTTTATAAGGAGATCCAACAGGTGTATTACAATGCCGTGGCAGCACAGGCCAAATACGAGAGCAGCCTGCTGGCGTGCCAGTCGGGCAGCGAGGCTTTCACCCTTACCCGGGCGAAATACGAGAACGGCAAAGCCACCGTCACCGAGTTCAACGAGGCCAAGAGCCAGCTCCTCAAGGCAGAGAGCGACCTGGTGCAGGCGCGCTACGAGTACCTCTACCAGACAGCCCTCCTCGATTTCTACCGTGGCAAGCCCCTGCAGTTTTGAGGGTGCATCATCCCCTCCGTCATCAACCCCTTTTTATTATCTATTATGGAATACATGTCACAAGAAGGCTTCGACAAGATAGCCAACGAACTCCACAACCTTGAAACCACAGAACTCTCCCGTGTGCGCGACGCCATTGCAGAAGCGCGCGACAAGGGCGACCTCAGCGAAAACTTCGAGTACCATGCCGCCAAGCGCGAGCAGGGTCGCCTGTTGGGGCGCATCCGTTTCCTGCAGCGCGTGCTGGAGAATGCACGCGTCATCGACCCTGCCCTGCTCAAGACCGACAGCGTAGGACTGTTGAGCCGTGTTGCCATCACCAATATCGGCAACAACCACTCCATGACCTATACCGTAGTGAGTCCCCACGAGGCCAATATGGCAGAGGGCAAAATCTCTATCAAGTCGCCCATCGCACAGGCGCTCCTCAACCATCGGGCTGGCGATGAGGTCACGGTGCGCGTGCCTGCCGGCACAGTGCGCCTCCGCATTGACAGTGTCGAGTTAGGGTAGGGTGCGCGTGTCGTAAAAAAAACAAAAGCAGGGGCGCATCGCACGTCCCTGCTTTTCGAGTGTGTGTAAGGTCAATAATTGTCAAAAAATATAGCAATTCACTAAGAAATCTCAAACTAACTGTGCTTGCCCAGCCGTTGGTCTATCACGCAATCCACTCCGATA